>Ga0172380_10001180_pt1 | contig 46047 bp, 35 predicted proteins | sample Leawe162metaG_FD_119747 | JGI IMG/M metagenome (GOLD analysis project Ga0172380, IMG submission 119747) | Leachate microbial communities from a municipal landfill in Southern Ontario, Canada - Leachate well 162 metaG | ecosystem: Engineered > Solid waste > Landfill > Unclassified | place...
AAACCGCGCAGCAATAAGGCTCCATAAGCAAGAAGGCCCCCGATATCGGGGGCCTTCTTGCTGGCGTCGGTGCTGCACTTTTGCTCCGGAAATCTGCTGCACATTCTCTCCGGCGTTGACAAATAAGGTTGGTAACGTCGCTGTAGAAGACCGCCGCCGACATCTGGCTGTTGCGTGCGAACGCACCCGTCCAACCGACTTCGTAATTGATGGACCGCTCGGCCTCGAGGTCCGGATTGGACGTGGCTCCGCCAAACCTTGAACTGAAGCGCTCGAAGATGGTCGGGAAGCGCGTGCGGTCAGATACGCTGGCATGCCATGTGTTGAAGTCATCGGCACGATACACGATCGCGCTTTGCCAGTTGAAGGCGTCCGAATCTTTCTTGTTGTATTCGAACATGCCAAGGTCCGTGGTGAATTCCTCGGCTTTGTAAAGTTTGCGCCAGTCATAGCTTACGCCCGTGACGATATCGATCCGGTTGGTCGCGTGAACCGTGTTTTCAAGGGCGATTGAATAGGTGTCTTCGAGGTCGGTCTGGCTCGGTTCTTGGAAGCAGGGCTTCGTCGATCCGCATGGTTTATTCTTGACATTGTAGGCCTGTGTTTCGTCGTGCTGGTCCCGACGATAAAAGAACGTCGCCTTGAATGTATCCCACGGTGTTACATCGGTTCCGAAAAGGATGCTGCCGCCGCCGGCCCAGTCGTCGTAATCGCTGATGAATGAAGACGGTTTTGTCTGCGTGGTCTGAGCCGGATCGTCGTAGCTCATCAGTTTATCTTGGAACGTCGTGTAGTAGGCCTTCGTTTCGACGAACGACGCCGATCCAAGCTTTGTGTGGGAGAGCCAATAGAGGTTCTGCTGTGTCGTATCCGGCCAATCCCAATAGCGCTGCGTCGCGACGGGATCCGTCACATGATACGGCGCTCCCTTGGCGTTATTCATGCGCACGAAGTTGATGGAGTAATCGTCCGTCGCGTTCGGCGTCAGGCCGAGCTTCGCGCTGATTTGCCAATTGTCCTTGTAGGAATGATCGCGCTTGCCGCCATTCTCGACCGCCGTCGGCTTGAAGTCGTTGGACAGGAACCAGCCGTCGGTATCCAAAAGAGCGCCGCTAACCTGGGCATAGTATCCACGTTGCCGCGTTCCGAGCGATGCGTATGTTTTGTAGCCTTCATACTGTCCGTCGGTGCCGAACATCATGCCGCCCTGGACTTCGCCTTCGACGGCTTTTGTCGGCTTCTTGGTCACGAGGTTGATGGCGCCGCCCATGCCGCCGGGGCCGTTGAGAACCGACGTGTAGCCTTTTGCGATTTGAACTTGCGATACATCCGCCGTCAAAAAGCTGGCGAAATCGATGCGATTATCTGCGGGGCGGTAGATTGTGATTCCATCGATTGAGATCGGAACCTGCCACCGGTCAAAACCGCGAACAAAAATCAACTGTTCGTTGCGGGTGCCGCCTGAATTCGAGGCCGCCACGCCTGGAGCCAGTGCCAGCGCCTGATCCAAGGTGGTCTTCGAAAAGGTCCACATTGCATCGTTGGTGATCGCGCTGCCGCCGACCATGTCGATTTGGCCAAGCGTGAAGACTCCGGCCGTTCCCGGCAGGCCGTTGCCGGGCAAGCCGCCGTCCCCTCCGCTGCCCTCGGCATCGACGTTTTCGGCCTGGGCACTGGTTGAACCTGCTTGAGCCGTGTCGGAGCCTTTCGGCTTCGATCGCGGTTTTTGAGCGATGCGTTGCTTCGGAGACGCAACCACAACGGGCGGTAGCGCGACTTCGGATGCGCCTTGACTGCTCACGCCGGCTTCCTGCGCATGCAAATTGCCAGCCGCCGTCATCGCCAGCGCAATGCACGCCGACGCACAAACGTTTTTCGAACGCATTGGACTCCCCCCAGAGACCTAGATATAGCCGAGTGGCTATCAATGATAGCCAGACGGCTATATCGAATTTTTAAAGCCTCCAACGTGGCATTTTAAATTTATTTTCTTATGCGGTTTGGGCGTTGTATTTTTACGCCATAATATCGTATGGCGATATGTTTGACCTATATCAAAATTGGTATTTCTTAATTCTGCCTGGAGTGTCTAAACCATTCGTCGTGCGGATCGGTGTGGGTGCCTGAGGCGGCTAGTGGGGGAGGGAACTCGTCGTTTGTTCTGCAATGAAGAGGCAAGTACGTTTTTCTGGCCGCGATGCGGTAATTCAGACTGGCGATCAGCGATATGGCGGTCGGAAGCATCAATCTGCGGGTTAATCAATCGGCATGGCAGTGATTCATCTGTTCTCCCTGTCCATCCGTACGCACGACGTTCTTTTTATCCTGCAGACCGTTTAGCCTTTGGCGGTTTTCGTGTATTGATGGCTCTGATGGGGATGGGGTTCCCCCGATAACCGCCGCCAGGGCTGATGACTCCTGATGAAACCGCATTTTTTCGAAATGCAGGTAAGGAGAGCCATATGAATTTCGCGACATGCCTGATCGTCATGGCCGGCGGAGCGCTCGGGACATTGATGCGCTATCTGGTGTCGTTGTTCGCGCTGCCGATCAGCAGCCAGCTGCCCTGGGGCACGATCATCGTCAATATCACGGGGTCGTTCATCATCGGACTTTTCGGAACGCTGACGCTGGCGCATGGCCGATTTCCCATGTCGGACGAATTCCGGCTGTTCGTGATGATCGGAATCTGCGGCGGCTATACGACCTTCTCATCGTTTAGCCTGCAAACACTCGACTTGCTGAGAGATGGTGCTCTCGGCCGCGCCGCCTTGAATATCGCGCTGTCGGTTGCGCTTTGTATTGGTGCCGTTGCCATTGGTCATGTTGTCGGCGCGCACTTCAATGGCGGAGCGACCGAGATTGCTCAGTCGGCGATCGAAGAAGACGTTTGACGGCTTCCGGCTCCCAAGCTCATTCGCGCAAACGAAACCTTCACCGGTTTTGATTGTCAGCTCTTGACGTTTCCGTCGTCGCGTCGCTTATGTCGCCGGACCAGCCGGCCGGGCGGCCGCTGCCGGACTTCGTTGTGGCGAAACGCGCTCTAAAGGCGCGCGAGCAAAACATCCGGTGGAGGAAAGTCCGGGCTCCATGATGACACGGTGGCGGCTAACGGCCGCCGGGGGCGACCCCAGGGAAAGTGCCACAGAGAACATACCGCCCGCCTTGGCTGCATTGCAGCCTGCGCGGCAAGCCCGCAAGGGTTAGCTGCGCAAGGCGAGGTAAGGGTGAAAAGGTGCGGTAAGAGCGCACCGCGCTTCTGGTGACAGAAGCGGCAGGGCAAACCCCACCGGGAGCAAGATCGAATAGGGATGGGCGCGCGGAGCGGAAAACCGCAGACGCGGGGCGTGTCATCACGCATCTCATCCGGGTTGATTGCACGAGGCGTCTGGCAACAGGCGTCCCAGATGAATGGCCGTCGCGGAGGTATTTTTTGGCCAACACTCGGCAAGCCGGTGTTGGGCTATCTCCAAACAGAACCCGGCTTACAGGCCGGCTGGTACTTTCTTGTTGCGCAGAATTGGCAAACGTATTTCGGAAGTACGCACGCGGCTGCTGTCTGTACTGCTCTCTTTGCTGTTCATCGTCGTGATGCTCACTGGACCTGCGATGTCGGGATCGGAAGAAGACGTTGCGCGAGACGGCTTGCACGGCTCGTTCGTTGTGCCAGAGAGCGGCGCGAAGCACGCGACCGTCTTGATATGGCTGGATCAGGCCCCGTCGACCGCGACGGAAATTTGCCCGGCTTGCGCAACGACAGTTTGAAGCTTTTGGCTCGTGGGCTTGCTGATCGCGGTATCGCGTCGTTGCGCATCGACAAGCGTGGTGTCGGAAGGAGCCGCACTGCCGAGATGCGCGAGGACGACGTGCGGATCAAAACGTATGTCGACGATGCTGTGGGCTGGCTGGCTTTTCTCCGCGCACGCCCGAACGCCGTTCAGATTTTCATTCTCGGGCACAGCGAGGGCGCCTTGATTGCGACGCTCGCGGCTGAGCAGGCCGACGTCGCTGGGCTCATTCTTGTCGCGGGAGCGGGCGAGCCGGCTGGCAAGATCATTGCGCGGCAGCTTTCGGATGCCGGCGTTCCCGATCACTTGCAAGACGCATCGAAGCGAATTTCCGAAAGCCTGGCGCGCGGCGTTCCGGTTTCCGATGTTCCGCCGGAGCTTTTGGCGCTCTATCGATCGAGCGTGCAGCCGTATCTCATATCGTGGTTGCCGCTCGATCCGGCGGCAGAGCTTGCAGAGATCGCCGTGCCGGTGCTGATCGTGCAAGGGACGCATGATCTGCAGATCGGCGTCGGCGATGCGCAGCGCTTGGCAGCCGCGAAAGCAAATTCCGGTCTCGTCATCATCGCCGGAATGAATCACGTCCTGCGCCAAGCGCCGAAAGAACGCGCTGCGAATTTCGCAATATACAGCGCGTTCGATAAGCCGCTGGCGCCGGATCTCGTTCCGGCGATTGCTTCATTCATCGAAGCGCAGGCTCGTTAGCGTCGAGTTTCTCAGGGACGACGAGCTTGCGATACAAATGCCATGTCGCGTGCCCGAGGATCGGGAGCACGACGGCGAGGCCAATCAAGAACGGCATCGCTCCGAGGAGCAGACCGATCGCGACGATCAATCCCCACAAGGCCACGGGTCCGGGATTTTCAATCGCGGCGCGTATGGATGTTCGAACTGCCGTCGCGGCGCTGCCGTCGCGATCGACGAGCATCGGGAACGAGACGACGCTCGTCACCAGGACGACCAGCGCGAAGACAAAGCCGACGGTGTTGCCGACGATGATGAGTTGCGTGCCTCGCGCGGTCGTCGTTAGCTGATTCCAGAACTGCTCAGGCGATGATGCTTCACCGCCAAACAGCTGCGTATGGATGAGATTTGCGGTATAGAGCCATCCAAAATGGCGGCAAGCACGAGACCCAAGCGCAGGATCGCGCCAATGCCGGGTCTTTTAAGAACGTCGAACGCGCGTGTAGGCGACGTGTCCAGGCCAAGCTCTCGGCGGCGGCTCAATTCGTAGAGGCCGATCGCGACGAAGGGACCGAGCAGCGCGAAGCCCGCCGCCATTGGATAGATCAGCGGCAACAGTTCGTAGCCGAACAGAAGTCGTGCCAGAACGATGCCGACAACTGGATAGATGATGCACGCGAAAAAGACGTGCGTCGGCATGGCGCGAAAGTCGTCGACGCCTCTTGCGAGCGAATCCCACACATCGGCGATCGCGATTTTGCGGACGTCGGGCTCGCCATCGCGCCAGAGGCCGGACGCGGGCCAGCGAAGCTCGGTGCCTGGATTGAGGATGGGATGGAAAGCTGGGGTTTCAGGCCTAGGGTTCGTCATGTTGGCACCCATGAGCTGCGGTGCCGCAGTCCACAAGGGATCTTCGGCACTCTCGTGCACGCCCCGCTTCGCCTGAACCCCTGATGATGCGCCGACTGCAGGCAAGGTCAATTCATGATGCCGTGAGCGCCGCTCTCTTTTTACATCATATTGAAAGGACTAGTTTTTTTAGTGATGCGGTGCCTTTTCGGCGGGCCTCGCCTGTAAAGGGCGTGATGTAAATCCGCGCCGGGGCAGAAATATCCTTAAGAAACCGTTGACGACCGTATAATCCCATGCGATCCCATATAAGCCCATCCGCACCGGGCAGGATACCGTGGTAGGGCGCCGGTTTGGTTGAGGGCCCGGATCTGAGCGACCGCCACGGCCTCTTTCTTGATGTTTCGGGCGACACGCGTTCCGCGCGCCGGCCGAAGTGAACAAGTTCTTTGATTGAGTCCCGGCGACTCCCCTGCGGGGAGCCGGCCGCCGGGACGGCAAAGTGTAGTGATCAGTAGCGAGTGAGGAGGGCGAGTATTCGTTAGCTGGGAGATGGACCGCTTTGTCTCGACATTCACAAACAAGATCGACGCCAAAGGCCGCGTTTCAATCCCGGCCTCGTTTCGCGCCGTCCTGGAGCGCGACGGATACGCGGGCGGCCTCTATTGCTACCCCTCGCTCGACGCTCCTGCGCTCGATGCAGGCGGCGAAAGACTTGCAAAAAAAATCGACGGGCTTCTCGCGGGCCTGCCGGACTATTCGGACGAGCGCGACGAGCTGTCTGTCGCACTCTATGGCGACGTCCAGGTTCTCACGATCGATGGCGACGGCCGCATCGTCCTTCCTGAGAGCCTTCGCGCGCACGCCGGCCTGGACGCCGCCGTCACGTTTGTTGGCCTCGGTGACAAGTTTCAGATCTGGGAGCCTGGACGCTTCGAAAAGCGCCGGGCCGAAGCGCGTAGCAAAGTCCAGGTGACGCGCAAACTTTTCGCAGCGGGTAGTCGCGCGTCGAACGACGACGGTGACGCGGGAGCACGGGAATGACGCGCGGTGGCGGGGCAGAGGGCGCCTCGCTGGGGCCGGCTGAAAAGCCTCCGCGCCACATTCCCGTGCTTCGTTCCGAAGTGCTCGGAACGCTGGCGCCGACGGACGGCGAAATCTACATCGACGGCACGTTCGGCGCGGGCGGGTATACGCGCGCGATCCTCGAGGCGGCCGAATGTCAGGTTCTGGCGCTCGATCGTGATCCCAATGCCATTCACGGCGCGGCGTCTCTGCAGGCCGAGTTAGGCAAGCGGCTGACGCTCGTCGAGTCACCGTTCAGCAGGCTCGATGAGGTCGCACGCGAAGCGCTCGGCGGCGCGCATGTGGACGGCGTCGTGCTCGATATCGGCGTTTCATCGATGCAGCTCGACAATGCGGAGCGCGGATTTTCGTTTCAGCATGACGGGCCGCTCGACATGCGGATGTCGAGTGACGGTCAGACGGCCGCCGACTTCATCAACACGGCTGCGGAAGAAAAAATCGCCAACGTCATCTATGCGTTTGGTGAAGAGCATAAGTCGCGAGCGATTGCGCGCGCGATCGTCAGACGGCGCACGGGCGCGCCGTTCACGCGGACGCGCGAACTCGCCGATGCAGTGTCCCACGTTTTTCACGGCCGCAAGATCGACGGACGGCATCCGGCGACGCGGACGTTTCAGGCATTACGGATTTTCATCAATGACGAGCTTGGCGAGTTGGCTTCCGCGCTATCGGCTGCTGAGCGAATTCTGAAGCCCGGCGGGCGGCTCGTCGTCGTTTCCTTTCACAGTCTCGAAGACCGGATCGTTAAAAAATTCATCGCTGAGCGAAGCGGAAAAACCGCCTCCGTTTCGCGGCATTTCCCAACAGAATCGATAAAAAGCGCTGCCCCAAGTTTCCGAATTGTTAACTCGCGACCGTTAACACCTTCTAAAGGTGAATTGGATGTGAACCCGCGTGCTCGGTCGGCACGCCTCAGAGCAGCTTTTCGCACGGAAGCGGATCCCTGGCCCCTCACCCTTGAAACGTTGGGTTTTCCGGGATTTGAGGATTAGTATTTTAGGTTGAGTCCAGAGTAAACGGAGAGGGCCGCCATGCGTCTCCTGAACATTGCCGCGTTTTTCTTTGCGATTACGAGCGCATTGCTTCTTTACGGTCTCAACTACGATACGCGGCGTCTCGAGACTGAAGTGCAGGCCAAAGAGCGCGTCGCGGAACGTGCCCGAGACGATATCGCCGTGCTGAAGGCGGAACGCGGAACGCTCGCGCGCCCGGATCGGATCGACGGGCTAGCGCGGCAGATCGGTCTTGCTCCGCCGCGTGTCGATCAGTTCGCGAATGGGCGCGAAGTTTCCGATCTCGCCGACCAGCAGGATCGTGGAAATGGTCGCTGAGGCAAGTTTAGCGATCGGCCGCGCGGGGCCCGATGAGGTCCGCAAGCGACGCACCCGCAGCGCGACCGAGACCGTCGTCTATGCGTTTCTCTTTTTCGCGTTCGCAGAGGTCGCGATCCATCTTCTGACACTTGCTGCTGGTCATCAAGCGGCCGTGACGCTTGCCGTTTCGGAGCCGGTCGCGACGAGCTTCAGCCGTCCCGATATCGTCGACCGCAACGGACGGCTTATGGCGACCGATCTCGAAGCGCCGTCGATCTATGCCGATCCGGGCGTCGTGCTCGATCGAGACGAGTTGGTCGAGAAGCTCGCGACGGTTTTGCCGGATATAGACCAGAAAGATCTGCTGCGGGCCTTATCCGACCGCTCGCGCCGTTTCGTCTGGGTGCGCCGGGGCGTGTCGCCGAAGATCGCGCAGCGCGTGCATGATCTCGGGCTTCCCGGACTTTCCTTCCGCTACGAGTTGAAACGGGCCTACCCCGCCGGTTTGCTTGGCGGTCATGTGCTGGGGACGGTCAACGTCGACAATCGTGGTCTCACCGGCATCGAGAAATACATCGACGACAGCGTCGGCACCGATCCGGTCCACGCGGCGGCGCTTTCGACGCGGATGCCGGTGCGGCTCTCGCTCGACATCGGTGTCCAGCACGCGCTCGAAGACGAACTCGATGATGCCGAGAAAAAGTATAGAGCCGCCGGCTCTGCTGGCGTCGTTCTCAACATCAAGACCGGTGAGGTGCTGGCCAGTGCGTCAATGCCGAGGATCGATCCGTCGTGGCCGGCGCAGGCGCGTGACGACAAATATCTCGACCGGGTGACCGCAGGCACCTACGAACTCGGCTCCGTCTTCAAGACGCTGACGATTGCGATGGCGTTCGACGAGGGACTCGCCAAGCCCGATACGATCCTCGACGTGCGCAAGCCCCTCGAGGTCGGTCGCTTCACGGTGACGGACTATCATCCCGCGAACCGGCCGTTGAGCGTGACGGAAATCTTCACGCATTCCTCCAACATCGGTGCGGGCATGCTCGCTCTGCAGGCCGGGCCGGAGAAATTCGAAGGTTTTCTACGCAAGTTCGGGATGCTGTCGCCGCTCAAAACCGAAGAAGGCCCGGTTGCTCCGCCGCAGTTGCCGCCGAAGTGGGGCAAGGCGTCGACGATCACAATATCGTACGGGCACGGTCTCGCGGTCGCGCCGTTGCAGTTCGCGGCGGCAACGGCGTCGATCCTGAATGATGGCAAGCCGGTTCATCCAACATTTCTCAAGCGCTACGGCGGCGATCTGGCAGCCGAGAAATCGCTCGTTACGCGCGCAACATCCCGCGACATGGCGCGCCTGATGCGCCTCAATGTGACCGCGCCGGACGGGACCGGCAAGGAAGCCGACGTTCCGGGCTATCGCGTCGGCGGCAAGACCGGCACAGCCGATATGCCAGGTCGCGGCGGGTATTCTTCGAAGTCCGTGATTTCGTCGTTTCTTGGCGCGTTCCCGATGGACGACCCGCAATATCTGACCTTCGTCATATTGTTCGATCCCAAGGGAACGACGGAGACGAAGGGCCAGCACACCGCTGGCTACACTGCGGCGCCGGTCACCGGACGCCTGATCTCGCGGATCGCCGGGCAACTTGGCGTGGCGCCGATGGACGTGGCCGCGAGTCAGTGATCGCCCCGGCGAGAACCGGGGCGGATTTGACGTCCGAGGGGTCGGGCACGTATCTAACTCGCGCGAATTGGTGTCGGCGTCGTTCTTGGCGCTTTGAAGGGACCGAGAGCGATATGGGCGAGGGGAGCTATGCGGCTTAGCGATGTGCTGCCGGCCGGCATTGAGCCGCCTCCTGGCGCAGGCTCCATTGCCGTCACGGGAATAACGGCTGCAAGTGCGGCTGTCGGGCAGGGAGCCATTTTCGCGGCGCTGCCGGGATCGAAGGTCGACGGCGCGGCTTATGTTCCGGACGCGCTCGCGCGGGGTGCCAGCGTCATTCTCGTCGGCAAGGGCAAAGGCGTCAGCGTTCCCGCCGGCGTCGCCCTGATCGAGGTTGATAATCCGCGCGCGGCGCTTGCGAAGATCGCGGCGAAATTTGCCGGGCGTCAGCCTCGCTGCACGGTGGCGGTGACGGGGACGAGCGGCAAGACCTCGGTCGCCGATTTTACGCGGCAGATTTTTGCATCCCTTGGGCGCAGCGCGGCGTCGCTCGGGACGATCGGCATCGTGAAGCCCGACGGGGCCGTTTATGGCTCGCTGACGACGCCCGATCCGGTGACATTGCATGCGACGCTCGCCGCCCTGGCGGATGAAGGCGTCACGCATCTCGCATTCGAAGCATCGTCGCATGGGCTCGATCAGAACCGTCTCGATGGCGTTGAATTGACTGCAGCTGCATTCACGAATCTCGGCCGCGATCACATGGATTATCATCCGACGGAAGAGGCTTATCTCAACGCCAAGCTGCGGCTTTTCAGGGAACTGCTGCAGCCGGGGCAACCGGCCGTCGTCAATTCGGACGGCGCGCGATCGGCAGATGTCGTGGCGGCTGCGCGTGCGCGGGGCCTTCGCGTTCTGACGGTTGGCGGGGCGGGCGAGACGCTGAGGCGGACGTCGCTGGCGCGCGACGGGTTTCAGCAGCGCATCGGGATATTGTCGGACGGGCGCAGCTATGAAGTGCGACTGCCGCTTGTCGGCGCCTATCAGGTCGAGAATGCGCTCGTCGCGGCGGGGCTTGCGATTGCGACGGGCGAAAAGACCGACGCAGTTCTCGCCGCGCTGGAACAACTCAAAGGCGTGCCGGGGCGGCTGGAAATCATCGGCGAACGTAATGGCGGGCTAGCGGTCGTCGACTACGCGCATAAACCCGAAGCGCTGGCGGCCGCGCTCGATGCGTGCCGGCCGTTTGTAACGGGCCGTCTGATTTCGGTTTTCGGCTGCGGCGGCGATCGCGACAAGGGCAAGCGGCCGATCATGGGGCGCATTTCGGTCGAAAAAGCCGACGTCACGATCGTAACGGACGACAATCCGCGCACTGAGGACGCTGCCCTGATCCGTCGCGAAGTTCTGAATGGCGCTGCAGGGGCTCGCGAGATCGGCAATCGTGCGGAGGCCATTGCTACGGCTGTTGGAATGATGCAACCGGGCGACGTAGTGCTGATCGCGGGCAAAGGCCATGAAACGGGCCAGATTGTCGGAGATCGCATCCTGCCCTTCTCGGATCACGAAGAAATCCGCAAGGCGCTCGAGAGCTGACAGCATGCAACCGTTGTGGACGTTTCCCGAATTGAGCGCCGTGCTCGGCGTCGAGCCCGAGGGCGGCGTCGACCGGCCGGTCACCGGCATATCGATCGACACGCGCACGCTGCAGGCGGGCGATCTTTTCGTGGCGTTGAAAGATCAGCGTGACGGCCACGACTTTGTGTCGATTGCATTCAAGGCCGATGCGGCTGCGGCGCTCGTTTCGGAGGGGTACCAGCGCCAGCCTGGCGATGGCACTTTGTTTCGCGTTCCGGATACGCTGAAGGCGCTTGAGGCGCTGGGCCGGGCGGCGCGAGACCGGATCGGTCCGGATGCCAGCGTCGTTGCGGTGACGGGCAGTGCGGGCAAAACCGGGACTAAGGAGATGCTGCGTGCATGTCTAGCGCAACTCGGCGCGACGCACGCTTCGGAAAAATCCTACAACAATCATTGGGGCGTGCCGCTGACACTGGCGCAGATGCCGCGCGAAACGCGGTTCGCCGTGTTCGAGATCGGCATGAATCACGCGGGCGAAATCCGTCCGCTGACGAAAATGGTTCGCCCGCACGCCGCGATCGTCACGACGGTTGAGGCGGTGCACCTTGAACACTTTCCGTCCGTCGAAGCCATCGCGGATGCAAAGGGCGAAATCTTCGAGGGGCTTGTGCCGGACGGTACGGCCATCATCAAATACGATAATGCGCACGTGGGACGGCTGAAGTCGATTGCGGAGCGTTTCGGTGCGAAGCCGGTGACGTTCGGTTTCGGTGCTGGTGCCGACGTGCGGGGCGATGATTTAAAGCTCGACCATGACGGCAGTGAGCTGATCGTCCGGTTCGGCGAGCGGTCCACTCCTCTCAGGATTGCGATGCCGGGACGCCATATCGCTGAAAATGCGCTAGCGGTCGCTACGGCCATCGATGCGATCGACGCCGACGTCGAAAAGGCGTTGCCGGTGCTCGCCGGTCTGCAACCGCCGGGCGGCCGGGGCGCAAGGAGCGTGCTGCATCTCGAGGGGGGCGATGCGCTCCTGATCGATGAGAGCTACAACGCCAATCCTGCGTCGATGCGGGCCGCGCTGGCGACGCTCGCATCCGTGCCACGACAGAAATTTCCACGCAGAATCGCGGTGTTGGGCGATATGCTGGAGCTTGGCGCCGACGCGCCGGAGCTTCATGCCGGGCTCAAAGACGCTGTGGAGGACGCCGGGATAGACCTCATATTTGCCTGCGGTCCGCATATGAAGGGCCTTTATGATGCCCTACCGAAGTCCAAAAGGGGCGGCTACGCTCAGACCTCGTCGTCGCTGCAGCCTCTCCTGTTATCGGAATTGCACGGTGGCGACGCGATCATGGTCAAGGCGTCGAATGGGACGCGGCTTGGCGCGCTCGTGGAAGCATTGAAGTCCAAGTTCGGGAATTAGGTCCGGTTTCATCGGCCGAACCGGCAAGAGGGGGAGAATTCTGCGCGCATGCTCTATGAGCTCGTCAATTTCAGCGATCAGATCAGCGCGCTGAACGTTTTCCGCTACATCACATTCCGGTCGGGCGGCGCGATCTTCACGGCGCTGCTGTTCGTGTTGATGTTTGGCCCCGCCACGATCGACCTTTTGCGCGTCAAGCAGGGCAAGGGGCAGCCGATCCGCGACGACGGTCCGCAGAGCCATCTTCTGAAGCGTGGCACGCCAACGATGGGCGGGTTGATGATCCTAGCGGGCGTGACGGTTTCCACGCTGCTCTGGGCGCAGCTTTCCAATGGCTACATCTGGGTGGTTCTCGGCGTCGCGATCTGTTACGGCGCGATCGGTTTCTATGACGACTTTTTGAAAGTGACGAAGCGCTCTTCGGCCGGGTTCTCAGGGCGATCGCGATTTCTGCTGGAAGTGGCGGTTGCGGCGGTCGCGGGCTATATTTTGATGAAGCTCGGACCCAAAGGGCTCAACACCGATCTGACGTTTCCGTTCTTCAAGGATCTCGTCATCGATCTCGGGCCGTTCTTCGTCCTCATGGCGGTTCTGGTCATCGCGGGGGCGGGGAATGCAGTCAATCTGACGGACGGCCTCGACGGTTTGGCCATCGTGCCGGTGATGATCGCGGCGGCGACGTTCGGTGTCATCGCCTATCTTTCGGGCAACGCGAAGTTCGCGGGCTATTTGCAGATTCATCATGTGCCGGGAACTGGCGAGCTTTCGGTGGTTTGCGGCGCGCTGATCGGTGCGGGGCTGGGCTTCCTCTGGTTCAACGCTCCGCCTGCGATGATTTTCATGGGGGACACGGGCTCGCTAGCTCTCGGCGGCACGCTTGGGGCCATTGCGGTGGCGATCAAGCATGAGGTCGTGCTGGCCGTCGTCGGCGGCCTTTTCGTGCTTGAGACGCTATCGGTCATCATCCAGGTTCTGTCGTTCAAGTGGACGGGAAAACGCGTCTTCAAGATGGCACCGCTTCACCACCATTATGAGCAGAAGGGCTGGAAGGAATCGACCGTCGTCATTCGCTTCTGGATCATTTCAGTCATTCTGGCTCTGATCGGGCTTTCGACGCTGAAGTTGCGCTAGGACGCCAGCCAAGCGACGTGAGATGCGATAGATTTCAGCCGATGATTCGCGCCACATCCTTCAACGGCAAGACAGTCGCCGTATTCGGTCTCGGAAGTTCCGGGATCGCTTCGGCTCGTTCGCTTCTGGCGGGCGGCGCGACCGTTGCCGCTTGGGACGATGGCGCGGCCGGTCGAGACGCAGCGACGCGGGAAGGCATTCCGCTCGTCGATCTGTCTCAGACGGACTGGTCGCAGTTTTCGGCGCTGGTTTTGGCGCCCGGCGTGCCGCTCACCCATCCGGAACCGCACTGGACGGTGAGGAAGGCGCGTGCGAGCGGCGTCGAGATCATCGGCGATATCGAGATTTTCGCGCGCGAGCGGGCTGCGCATGCTCCGAACGCGCCGTTCATCGCCATCACCGGCACCAACGGCAAGTCGACGACGACGGCGCTCATTGCGCATATCCTTCGCCACGCGGGTCGCGATGTACAACTTGGTGGCAATATCGGCCGAGCCATCCTGACGCTCGAAGAGCCGGCATCCGACCGCTTTCACGTGATCGAGATGTCGTCATTTCAAATCGATCTGACGCCGACACTGACGCCGACGGTCGGCGTGATGTTGAATGTAACGCCGGATCATCTCGACCGGCACGGGTCGATTGAAAATTATGCGGCCGTCAAGGAGCGGCTTGTCGAGAGCGCGGAGATTGCGGCCATCGGGATCGACGACGACTTCGGTTTGGCGATGCTACAGCGTCGCGTGCAGACGGGTCCGGCGATTGCCTTCAGTGCCGAGAAGTCGTTAGCGCCCGGCTATAGCCTGCTCGACGATACGATCATCTGCAGCAATCGCGAGGCGCTGGCCGTCAAGCTCACGTCGTTGCGCGGTATCGCGACGCTCAGGGGCAAGCACAACGCGCAGAATGCGCTCGCAGCCGTCGGCACGGTGCGCGAGTGCCTGAACTGGCTCGGTCAATCATCTGACCTTGATTGGCTGGGTGCGCTCTCGTCATTTCCGGGATTGCCGCACCGGATGGAGGAAATCGGGCGGATCGAAAGCGTGCTGTTCGTCAATGACAGCAAGGCGACGAATGCGGATTCGACCGAGAAAGCGCTTCTATCTTTTCCGCGCGACGTGTTCTGGATCGTCGGCGGCAAGCCGAAGGCGGGCGGGATTTCGGCCCTGGAGAAATACTTCGGCGGCATTGCGAAGGCGTACCTCATCGGCGAGTCGAGCGAGGATTTTGCGCGGACGCTCGAAGGGAAGGTCGCGTTCGAACGGAGCGGCACGCTCGATGCCGCCGTTTCCGCCGCATCACGCGACGCCAAGGCAAGCGCGGGTGCTGAGCCTGTAATTTTATTGTCGCCTGCCTGCGCGAGCTACGACCAGTTCCGCAACTTCGAGGTTCGCGGCGACGCTTTCCGCAAACTCGTCGAAGCCATTCCCGGCGTCGTAATGCGGGGAGCCTCATGAAACTTTCGCGCGCCGATCGCAGCTTGCTCGCCGACTGGTCGTTCACGATCGATCGCGGTTTGCTGACGGCGTTACTGGCGCTCGTGGCGCTCGGCGTCGTGCTGTCATTCGCGGCGTCGCCTGCGGTTGCGATCAAGAAGGGTTTGCCGACCTACTATTTCGTCGAACGGCACGTGACCTTCGCGGCCATCGGCGCGGCGCTGATGCTCATTATTTCGCTGTTTTCGCCGGCGGGCGTGCGCCGCCTCGCAGCCGTGCTGCTGCTCGCGTCGGTCGCGGCCATGATCGTCGTGCTGTTCAAGGGTACGGCGCTCAACGGAGCGCAGCGCTGGCTGACGTTTGGAAGCTATTCGCTGCAGCCGTCCGAATTTGCGAAGCCCGCGTTCGTCGTCGTCATTGCGTGGCTCTATGGCGAAGCGGCCAAGCGTTCGGACATGCCCGCGCTGCCATTGGCGCTTCTGCTCTGGGGCGTCATGGCGGGCTTGCTCGTTGCGCAGCCCGACGTTGGACAGACCGTGCTGATCAGCGTGACTGCCGGATTGCTGTATCTCCTGGCAGGTCTGCCGCCGATCGGCGCGGCCGTCCTGGTGCTGGTCGGCAGCGGCGGCTTCTGGCTTGCGTACATGAATTTCGGGCACGTCCAATCGCGGCTGGAAAAGTTTTTCAGCGCGGCGCCTTTCGAAAATTATCAGGTCGGGCGCGCGATGCAGTCGTTTTCCGAAGGCGGATTTTTCGGGCGTGGCCCGGGTGAGGGCACGATCAAGTCGGTGCTGCCCGACGCGCACACGGATTATATCTTTGCCGTCATCGGGGAAGAATACGGCGTCATCGCCTGCGTCGCGCTGCTCGCGGTCTTCGCCTACATCGTGATCCGGGCCATGCAGCGCGCCAGCGATGAGCCGACCGCCGCCGATCGGTTGGCGGTGCAGGGACTGTCGCTGCTTCTCGGGCTTCAGGCGCTGATCAACATGGGCGTCAATATTGGGCTATTGCCGCCGAAAGGTATGACGCTGCCGTTTATTTCGGCGGGCGGATCGTCGATGCTGGCGCTGGCAATCACGGCTGGGATGCTGCTCGCGCTGACGCGCTGGCGGCCCGATCCGATGCGGCTAAAAACGCCGCGCCGCGTGCCGACCATCGACGAGGCCCATTTCACAAGTCATACTCCGTCTGTGTGAGCGGGGGAAAATGAGCGGCATACAATCGATCATGCTGGCTGCCGGGGGAACGGGCGGCCATCTGTTTCCGGCATTCGCGCTCGCCGAAGAGCTTGGGCGGCGGGGCGTCGCCGTCGATCTGATTACCGACATGCGCGGCGACCGATACGGCGGCGGATTTCCGGCGCGGAAGATTTATCAGGTGCCCTCGGCGACGCTGGCGTCGCGCGCGCCGCGCGATATCGCCGCGACCGTGTTCGCGCTTGCGCGTGGCACGAGCGCCGCGTTGCGGCTTCTGGGACAGGCGAAACCTCATGCGGTGATCGGCTTCGGCGGTTATCCGACCTTCCCGCCTCTGGTCGCGGCGCGGCTCAGGGGAATTCCGACGGCCATTCATGAACAAAACGCCGTGCTCGGGCGCGCCAACAAAATGCTTGCCAAGCGGGTGAACGCCATCGCGACGACGTTCGAGCGAACGAAGTTTCTCGACGGGGCGCTTGCCGCGAAAGTCGTTCTGACAGGCAATCCGGTGCGCAAGGCGGTGCTCGAAGCGGCGGCGATCGGTTTCCTGCCGCCGCTGCCGGACAGCCCCATTCGCATCCTCATTTTTGGTGGTAGCCAGGGCGCGCGGTTCCTTTCCGATATCGTGCCACTGGCGCTGTTCGCGCTGCCGGATGGGATGCGCAAGCGCCTGCGCGTCGTGCAGCAAGCGCGCGAAGAAGACATCGAGCGCGTACAAACCGCCTATCGCGAATCCGGGATCGATGCCGACGTCGCGCCGTTCTTCACCGATCTGCCGGCGCGGATGGCGGATTCGCATCTTGTGATTGGCCGGGCGGGCGCATCGACGGTTGCGGAATTGACCGCAATCGGGCGGCCGTCCATCCTCGTGCCGCTGCCGCACGCGCTGGACAACGACCAGTTGAACAATGCCCGGCGCCTCGAGGAAGCTGGCGGGGCCTGGTGCATCGAGCAGCGCAATCTGTCGCCCGAGCGCCTCGCCGATGAACTCGAAAAGCTTCTAAAATCCCCCGATACCCTTGCGGCAACGGCCAAGGCGGCTAAAAACGCGGGGCGGCCGGACGCCGTTCGTAATTTAGCCGATTTCGCATTGGCTCTTGCGGAGGGTCGTCGTCCGGGGGGAAATCGCACATCGTGAGTATCATTACGCGAGACTTTTCGGAGCGCGGCTCCGGCTTCACGAGGATACCTCTTTTCATGCAAATGCCGCGCGACATAGGCCCGTTCCACATCATCGGCATCGGTGGCATCGGCATGAGCGCCATCGCCGAAATTTTGGTCGCCAAGGGCTACACGGTGCAGGGCTCGGACCAGAAGGAAAGCGCCAACGTCCGGCGGCTGAGGTCGAAGGGCATCCGGGTTTTCGTCGGCCATGATCCGGTCAATCTGATCGGGGCGCGCTATGTCGTGATCTCGACGGCGGTGAAGCCATTCAATCCGGAATTGATCGCGGCGCGCCAGAAGGGCCTGACGATCATTCGCCGCGCCGAGATACTCGCCGAGCTGATGCGGCTCTATTCGACGATCTCCGTCACCGGCACGCACGGCAAGACGACGACCACGTCGCTGCTCTCGCATATTTTTACCGAAGCCGGCGAGGAGCCGACCGTCATCACCGGCGGCATCATCAATTCGTGGGGTTCGAACGCGCGGCTCGGCCAGGGCAAGTGGATGATCGTCGAAGCCGACGAGAGCGACGGCACGTTCACGCGGCTGCCGACCGAGATCGGCATCGTGACGAACATCGATCCCGAGCATCTCGACTATTTCGGCTCGGTCGAGGCGATGCATCGCGAATATGAAGCGTTCCTGAAAAACATCCCGTTCTTCGGACTCGCCGTTGCGTGCATCGATCATCCGGTTGTGCGCGACATGATCGAACGGCTGAATCTGCGCGCCGACGGGCGCCGGCTTTTGACCTATGGGCAGAGCCAGGACGCCGATCTTGTGCTGCAGTCGATCCGCATCGATGGCAACACGACGTATTTCGACGCGACGCTGACGGCGCAGGTCAAGGGTGGCGCACGCAAGCTCAGCGATTGGTCGGTGCCGATCCCCGGCGCGCACAACGCGCTGAATGCGCTCGCGGCGATTGCGGTCGCGACGCAGGCGGGTCTTGAAGACGCGAAGATCAAGGCCGCGATGGCTGGGTTCTCCGGCGTCAAACGCCGCTTCCAGTTCACAGGCGAATGGAACGGCGTCGGCATCTACGACGACTACGGCCATCATCCGGCTGAAATCGCGGCTGTTCTGGCAGCTGCGCGTGGAGGCGCCAAGGGCAAGGTGATCGCGGTCGTCGAGCCGCACCGTTTCACACGCGTGCGGGACCTGTTCGAGGATTTCGCGCGCTGCTTCAAGGATGCCGATCACGTCATCGTCGCGCCGCTCTACACGGCGGGCGAAGCTCCGATCGCGGGGATCGACAATCAGACGCTTGCGGCGCGGATCGCAACAGCCGGACGGCGTTCGGCCGAAGCCGTCGACGAACCGGTGGCGATTGCTCCGGCGATCAAGCGCGTCGCCGTTCCGGGCGATATCGTCGTCTGCCTTGGCGCGGGCAATTCGACGGATTGGGCGCATGCGTTGCCGGACTGGCTCGCGGGCACGGCGCAGCGGGCAGGGAGCGCGGCCTGATGTTCGACGACATCACGAGCGGCCTGCGCGCGCTGATGCCGGAACTCCGGGGACGTCTGATCGCGAATGCCTCGCTCGCGGATATCACATGGTTTCGTGTCGGCGGTCCGGCGCAGGTACTGTTCACACCGGCCGATGAAGCGGACCTCGCCTATTTTCTGAAGCGCAAGCCGCGCGACTTGCCGGTATTCGTCATCGGGCTCGGGTCGAATTTGTTGGTGCGTGACGGCGGCGTCGCGGGAGTCGTGATCCGGCTCGGCCGTGGGTTCGGCGAGATCAAGGTCGAAGAGGGCGGACGGCTGCGCGCCGGGACTGCGGTTCCGGACGTCAAAGTTGCGCGCGCGGCGGCCGAAGCCGGCATCAGCGGGCTGGCGTTCTACCGGGGCATTCCGGGATCGATCGGCGGCGCGCTGCGGATGAACGCGGGCGCTCATGCGCGCGAGACGAAAGACTGTCTGGTCGGGGCGCGCGCTGTCGATCCGGAAGGCAATGTTCATGTCCTGACGCTTGCCGACATGGGTTTCACGTATCGGCATTCGGCTATACCAGAGACATGGATTTTCACCGAGGCGACGTATCAAGGCGCTCCGGGCGATCCGGCTGAAATCTTGAAAGAGATGGATGAGGTCGCGGAGTACCGCGAGAAGAATCAGCCGATTAAAGAACGGACCGGCGGCTCGACGTTCAAAAATCCGCCGGGATACAGCGCCTGGAAACTCGTCGACGAGGCGGGATGCCGCGGCTTACGCGTCGGTGGCGCGAAAGTGTCCGAGATGCATTGCAACTTTCTGATCAACGACCGGCAGGCGTCGGGCGAAGACGTCGAACGGCTTGGCGAAACGGTCAGAGCGCGCGTCCAAGCGAAATCCGGTGTTACGCTGAGCTGGGAAATCATCCGCGTCGGGAATCCACGACCGGGTTCTTCGGTCGGCGCAGTGCTGGCGATCTTGGATAATACGGTCGATCAAGCCCAATCTTAGGCATCAGGAAATGGTGGGAAACGAGCCATGACAACACTCGGCGTCGTGCCAAAGCGCACACGCGATCACGTGGCCGTTCTCAAGGGCGGTCTGTCCGCAGAGCGTGACGTCAGCCTGAACTCCGGTGCGGCCGTCGGTGAAGCGCTGCGCGAGGAAGGCTACCGCGTCACCGAAATCGACGTCGATCGCAATCTCGCCGGTCAGCTCGAAGCCATCAATCCGGACGTCTGTTTCAATGCGCTGCACGGAAAGTTCGGCGAGGACGGGTGCGTGCAAGGCGTCCTCGAATTGCTGGCGATCCCCTACACGCATTCGGGAGTTCTGGCGTCGGCGCTGGCGATGCACAAGGAGCGCGCCAAGGACGTCATGAAGCTTGCGGGTGTCGCCGTAGCCGAAGCCAAGCTCGTCACGCGGCGCGAGGCTCTGGAACGCCACGTCATGCCTCCGCCCTACGTGGTGAAGCCGCCAATGGAAGGCTCGAGCGTCGGCGTCATCATCGTGCCGCCCGGAGCCGAGCGGCCGCCGAATTCGGTTGCCGCCGGGGGCTCTCTCGACCAGATCGTGATGGTCGAGCGCTACGTCGCCGGACGCGAGCTAACTTGTGCTGTCATTGGAGATTTCGTGACGGACGTCATTGAAATCGTGCCGCTCCGAGGGCTCGCTTTCTACGATTATGAATCGAAATACGGTCCTGGCGGCTCTAAGCACGAGCTGCCGGCACAACTTTTACCGGATGTTTACCAGTCAGTCCGTTCCTTAACGTTAAGGGCGCATCAGGCGCTGGGCTGCCGAGGCGTGTCGCGGGCGGATTTCCGTTTTGACGATACGGCGGGTGGAACCGGCGAACTGATCTGTCTTGAAGTGAACACGCAACCAGGCATGACGGGAACGTCCCTCGTGCCTGAGCTGGCGGGTCATGCGGGCTGGTCGTTCGGTGACCTCGTCCGATGGATGGTCGAGGACGCGAGTTGCAACAGGTAGCGGGCAAGCAACGGTTCTGGTGGCGGGCGCAGGAAGCGCCAACGCCGGAGCCGAAAGCTGTCCAGACCTTCGACGTTCCCAAGACGATCAGCACGGTTTCACGGCCCGCGTCCAGGCGTTCCGAGATGACGCTCAAAATTCCGCGCGGCGAACGGCGGGTGCGGAGATCGCGGCGCGCGACCCGGCGCTGGCTGAGATATTCTTTTTCGATGGGCGCGCTTCTGGCTGCGTCCGGCGCGGCGGCGCTTATGCTGCCGCTCAATCGCGCGACGTTCGTCAACGTGTCTCATGCGGTGGCGGAGAACGTGACGGCGCTGACGATTGCGGCCGGTTTCGGCATCAACCAGGTCAATGTCACCGGGCAGCACTTCGCCTCCGATAACGACATCTACGATGCGATCGATCTCACGAACGTGCGGACGTTCGCGGCGTTCGATTCGGAAGCGGCGCTGAAGCGCATCGAGCGCATTCCCTGGATCGACAAGGCACAGATCACGCGCGTTTTTCCCGGAACGCTCGATATCGTCGTTCGCGAGCGAACTCCGGCGATCGTCTGGACGCGGGGCAATGAGACGTATCTCGTCGATGCGACGGGCCGCGTCCTCGGGCCGATGCCGGTTGCAAGCACTTGGGCCTTGCCGCGCGTCGTCGGTGAAGGCGCGACCGATGAGGCGACGCCGATGCTCGCCGCGCTTCGGCAGTATCCCGACATCGAAAAGCAATACGCCTATGGCGAGCGCATCGCCGAGAGGCGCTGGCGCATCGTGCTCAAGAGCGGAACGATGATCGACCTTGGCGCCGACCGCGAAATCGAGGGCATGCAGGAAATTGCGGGTTCTGCCGCCGCGGCGCCTGCGCTTAAAGGCAAGCCGATGATCATCGATGTGCGCACGCCCGGCCGGATCGCGATGCGCGCCGCCGACGGCAAGCCTGCACAAACCGCCGCCCTGGAGTCTTCCGCCGGGCCACCCCTTACCGTCAGCTCACGATAGCAGGATGTCCATGGCTGATAGGCGCACGTATAGGACATTCGGGCTTCTGGACATCGGCACCAGTAAAACGGTCGCCGCCGTCATGGTGGCCGAGCATGGACCATCTCTGTCGGAGCCGTCGCTGCGGCTTGCGGGCCTCGGCCTGCAACGGTCGCGCGGCGTCAAAGCCGGGGTGCTGACCGATCTCGATGAGGCCGAGTCGGTCGTTCGCTCGGTTCTCGCGCAAGCCGAGCGCGCTGCCGGTGTTTCGGTCGGGAATTACACGGTTTCGGTTGCGGCCGGACGGCTCGCCTCGGCGCATTGCACGGCGCGTATCGACGTCGAGACCGGCCGCGTCACGCAGGACGATCTTCAGCGGCTCATGGCGGCCGGCGAAAGCTATGCCGAGCGCGACGGCCGCACGCTCTTGCATCTCAACCGGCTGGGCTACGAGCTCGACGGTGTCGGCGGCGTGCGCGATCCGATCGGGTTTTCCGCGCGCCGTCTCGCGGCTGGACTCCATGCCGTGACAGCCGACGAAGGGCCGTTGCGCAACCTGCTGGTCCTCATCGATCGCTGCTACGCGGAATGTGACGGCCTCGTTGCCTCGCCGTATGCGAGCGCTTTGGCCGTGACGACGGAAGAAGAGCGGCAGTTCGGTGTGACATGCATCGATTTCGGTGCGGGAACGACCACGGTCGCGCTTTTCGCCGATGGCGTGTTTGCAGGCGTCGAGGCGATCCCGGTCGGCGGTCAGCATCTGACTTATGACATCGCCAGGGCGTTGCAGACGCCACTCGCAGAAGCCGAGCGAATCAAAACGCTTTATGGCACACTGCTCAATGCCCAGTCCGACGAGCACGAATCGATTTCCTATCCGGTGGCCGGAGAGGAAGACGAGGGAAGCTTCGAAACCACCAAGGCGCGGCTGACGGCGATCATCCGGCCGCGCGTGCAACAGCTCTTGGGACTCGTGCGCGAGCGTTTGGCGCTCAATGCGGCGGCCCGATTTGCGGGGGACAAGATCGTTCTGACGGGCGGAGCCAGCCAACTTCTCGGACTTTCGGAATTCGTCGCCAATGAATTCGGCAGGCACGTGCGCGTAGGACGGCCTCAGGATCTCGTCGGCCTCAACGCTAGTCTTGGGGGACCGCAGCTCGCGACGCTTTCGGGTCTCGCGATTCTCAGCGCCCGAGGGAGCAATGAATTGAGTACGCCATCTCAGCGCAAGGGTTTGAAGCAAGGATATCTCGGCCGTGTCGGAACGTGGTTGAAGCACGCGTTCTGATTTCCGGTCTGATTAAGGTGCCGGAGCCGTTCCGGAGCGACGTCGTCGATTGTCAATTTTGAGGGTGCCATGAGCATCAAGCTGCAACTGCCGACGCTGGTCGATATGAAGCCGAGGCTGACCGTCATCGGGGTCGGAGGCGCGGGCTGCAACGCGGTCAACAACATGATCGCGGCCGGGCTGCAAGGCGTCGAGTTCGTCGTCGCCAACACCGACGCGCAATCGCTCGCGGCGTCGAGCGCGGAATACCGGGTCCAGCTCGGAGCCAATCTGACTGAGGGGCTCGGCGCTGGATCGCGCCCGGAGATCGGAGAGGCCGCGGCCGAGGAAGCCATCGCCGAGCTTCGCTCCCATATCGCCGGATCGCATATGGTTTTCATCGCCGCCGGCATGGGCGGCGGAACGGGCACGGGTGCCGCGACGGTCATCGCACGAGCGGCGCGCGAGGTCGGGGCGTTGACAGTTGGGGTCGTCTGCAAGCCGTTCGCCTTCGAAGGCGCGCGGCGGATGCGCATCGCGGAAGCCGGCGTGCAGTCGCTGCGCCAGCACGTCGATACGCTGATCGTCATTCCAAACCAGAACCTGTTCCGGATCGCTAATGAGCGCACGACGTTCGCGGAAGCGTTCGTGCTGGCCGACCAGGTTCTCTATTCGGGCGTCGCTTGCATCGTCGAGCTGGTTTTGAAGGAAGGTTTGATCAACCTCGATTTTGCCGACGTTCGCACCATCATGAGCAATATGGGCGCGGCGATGATGGGAACGGGCGAGGCGACGGGCGAGCGGCGCGCCGTTCATGCCGCTGAGGAAGCCATCGCCAATCCGCTGCTCGACGACGTGACGCTGCGCGGCGCGCGGGGACTGCTGTTGTCGATCTCGGGTGGGCGCGACATGACCCTTTATGAGGTCGATGCGGCAGCAAGCCGCGTTCGAGAGGAAGTCGATCCCGAGGCCAACATCATTGTCGGGGCGACTTTTGACGAGCAGCTCGGAGATCGAATCCGGGTTTCGATCGTCGCTTCGGGCATGAATCGCCCGAACGAGCAGTTCGCAGCGCCGCGCGCGCAGCAGCCGGGGCTTGCTCCCAATCAAGCGCCGGGTCCGGTTGCGCGCGTCGCTCAGTCTGCGGCGCATGCTGAAACGTTCACGGCGCAAAACAGCGGTGCCGTGCCGCCGCCACCGGGAGATCTACAGCGTCGACTTGCGGAAGCGTTGCAGCCTGCGGCGCCAACTATCCAGAATTATTCTAATCCTGGCGAAAGCGAATCACGCGCGACTCAACGCGACAGTTGGATCGCTCCCGGCAATGTGATGATCGAGGACGGGCTCGAGAATTTTCCGCCGCTCACGGGAAATGCATTGTTGCGAACGCCGCCGTTGCCGTCAGCGGGCATCGGACCGAGTGCGACTCATTCTTTCGAACCACAAGCGCCGACAGAATTTCAGCGTACGTCGCGTCGTCTTCCTGCGATCGAAGATTTTCCTCCGCAAGCGCAGAAGGAGTGGAACGCGCATCACGGCGCCGCTGGCGGACGTGCAGAATCGTCAGCAAAATCGGGTCTTTTTGGACGATTGGCGAATCTCAGTCGCAGCGTGAAATCCGGTCAGCATAGAGACGGCGCGCGGTCGTCCGATGATGACATGGATGCGGGAGCGAAGCAGATTATCGGTGGAAGAGAGCGGCGCTGAAACTGCGCCTGCATCAAGACGCACAGAGCGTCAAGCCGAGTTGCCAAGACGTAACAGAGTGTAAGAAAGCGTGATTTGTCGGTGTTAAGCGAAGCAGTTAGCTTTTGTGCATCGACTTCTCGTGCTGAACCTTTAGACAGCACTGACACGGCCAAACAAGGTCGGCAGGCTGGCAAAAATAAGAAGGCACAGCGCGCAAGTCAGGGGGTGGTCGGCCGCATTAATGCTGGGGAGCAGCGGCCCGCCAATAAATGAGGGACGGCGCTGTATGTCGAATCGATTCATCGGTGCGCGGCAAACCACGCTTGCCCGCGAGATCCAGTTGACAGGCACGGGGGTGCACAGCGGAGCTCCGGTATCACTCACACTGCATCCAGCAGAAGCTGATACTGGGCTCCGCTTTCTCGTTACGAAACGAGGACGGGTCATCTCGGAAATCGCGGCGCATGTTGCCAATGTCAAAAATCTGACGCTCTGCACCGTTATTGGTGATGAAGCAGGTACGACGGTCGGAACCGTCGAGCATCTTCTGGCCGCGCTGCGTGGCCTCTCGATCGACAACCTCTATATCGAGATCGACAGCAAAGAAGTGCCGATCATGGACGGCAGCTCGGCGGAATTTGTCGAGGCTATCGACCGGGTCGGTATCCGGGAGCTCTCGGAACCCCGCAAGTACATCAAGGTTCTGAAGTCAGTTCGCGTCGAGGAAGGCGGTTGCTGGGGGTCTCTTGAGCCCTATTCGGGCTTCCGTATGGACGTCGAAATCGATTTTACCTCGCCCGTGATTGGCCGTCAGCGGCTGCAATACGAGATGAGCCCGGGCATTTTCCGTCACGAAATCTCTCGCGCCCGCACGTTCGGCTTCATGAGCGATGTCGAGAAGCTGTGGAAAGCCGGTTTGGCGCTGGGCGCCGACCTTTCCAACACCGTCGCGATCGGCGACGGCAAAGTGATGAACCGCGAGGGGCTGCGTTATCCCCAGGAGTTCGTCCGCCACAAAATGCTCGATGCCGTGGGTGATCTGGCGCTTGCCGGTATGCCGCTGCTCGGCGCTTATCGTTCCTACAGAGGCGGTCACCGTCTGAATTCGATGGTGCTTCAGGCCCTTTTCGCTGATGCATCGAACTGGGCGGTCGTGCAGGCTCCCAAGACGCGTGCGACACGCTCGCCGGTTCAGATCACGGCTCCGGCAGCTCTCGCAGCCGCCGAATAGGCCTGAAAGGCTTTGTGATACCGGCGTACTCCGCCGGTATCGGCCTGGAATGCACCACAATCCACCGGTAAAATTTTCTGGGGTTTCGGGCGCTCGGTGGACTCGCACTAGTCTTTCAGAGCGCTCGGAGAAATGTTATCCGGACGTTCGTTCATCGACCGGTCTGCGGTGAGCGAAGAAGTGCGGTCAGGGTGGGAAGTACGCGGCGCATGACATTCGTGGGAAACCTCAGGAGAGCTTTGGGCGCCATTGCCGTTGTCGTTGCGATGGCGGGTTCTGGCTGCGCCTCGAACAAGCTCGATACGTCAGCGCTCAATCCCGATCCGCCAACGAAAATGTTCGCCAATGCCGACGCAAAGATGTCAAGCGGCAATTTCGACGACGCCGCGAAGCAGTTCGAAGCCGTCGATCGTGAGCATCCTTATTCGCCGGAAGCGCGCAAATCGATTGTCATGGCGGCTTACGCCTATTACCGCGCAGGCAAGACTCCTGAGGCGATTGCGTCGGCGGAGCGCTACGTCGCTCTGCATCCGGGCACGAAAGAAGCGCCCATGGCGCATCACATCATCGCCATGTCCTACTTCGATGACCTGAAGACGGCAAACCGCGATCAAACCGCGGCGCGCAAGGCGCTGGAGCAGTTCAAGATCCTGCGGACGCGCTTCCCGGAAAGCGAATATTCGAGTGACGCCGACAACAAGATCCGCATCTGCATGGATAACCTTGCGGCGCAGGAGATGGATGTCGGCCGCTACTATCTCAACCAGCATAATTACGTGGCAGCAATCAATCGCTTCAAGACGGTCGTCAGCGATTACCAGACGACGGCGCACGTCGAAGAGGCCCTGGCGCGCTTGGTTGAATCCTACATGGCGCTCGGGGTTGTCAGCGAGGCGCAGAACGCGGCGGCGATTCTCGGGCACAATTATCCGGACAGCAAGTGGTACAAGGATTCCTACGCCTTGCTGCAGACGGGCGGAGTCGGCCCGCGCGACGATAGCGGCTCGTGGCTCTCCAAGGCCTGGAAGTCGGTGCCGAAATTGGGTTTAGGTAGCGGCTGAAGCTCCCGAGGCTGCTTAATTCTTAATGTCTCAAGGTTGAGAGCGCGGTGGGTTTCTGCCGCGTTTTTTGTTTTCCGCAGTATAATCCCGGGCGACGATGGCTAAGAAAACCCAAAAGCGCGCTTCTGATGCGGCTCGCCCGGCTTCGCCGGTGGAGCAAAGCGTGGACGGCGAAATCGCCCGGTTGTCCGCGGAAATCGAGCGCCACGATGCTCTTTATTACCGCCATGATGCGCCCGAAATTTCGGATGCCGACTACGACGCGCTTCGCCGTCGTCTGACCGCACTTGAACAGGCGCACCCGGAGCTGAAACGCGCCGGAAGTCCGAGCGAGAAAATTGGTTCCGCGCCCGTCGCGGCGTTCGGCAAGATTTCCCATGACGTGCCGATGCTGTCGCTCGGCAATGCGTTCGACGATCAGGATGTCGTCGATTTCGTGCAGCGCGTTCGGCGGTTTCTCAATCTCGGCGAGAGCGACGATCTTGAAATCACGGCCGAGCCGAAGATCGACGGACTTTCGATTTCGCTCCGCTACGAAGGCGGCCGGCTCGTGCAGGCGGCGACGCGCGGAGACGGCGCGGAAGGCGAGAACGTCACCGCCAATGTCAAGACGATCAAGGAAATCCCGCACGTTCTCGAAGGCAAGGATATTCCAGACGTCATCGATGTTCGCGGCGAGATTTATCTCGGGCATAAGGATTTCGAAAAGCTCAACGCGGCGCAGGCTGCGAATGGCGGCAAGGTCTTCGCCAATCCACGGAACGCGGCCGCCGGATCGCTGCGTCAGCTGGATTCTTCGATCACTGCGCAGCGGCCGTTGCGGTTCTTTGCCTATGCGTGGGGCGCGGCTTCGGACTTACCGTCGGAAACGCAGCGCGGCGTTGTTGCCGCCTTCAAGGCCTGGGGCCTGCCGGTCAATTCCCTCATGCGGATTACGCGACGGCCCGAAGACCTCCTCGAATTCTATCGCGACATCGAAGCCAAGCGCGCCAAGCTCGACTATGACATCGATGGCGTCGTCTACAAGGTCAACCGGCTCGACTATCAGCAACGGCTCGGCTTCGTGTCGCGCTCGCCGCGCTGGGCCGTTGCGCACAAGTTCGCAGCGGAACGGGCGACGACGGTTCTCAATAAGATCGACATCCAGGTTGGCCGCACGGGCGCGCTGACGCCGGTCGCGAAGCTGGAGCCGGTGACGGTCGGTGGGGTCGTCGTCTCGAATGCGACGCTGCATAACGAGGATGAGATCGCGCGTAAGGACATCTGCGAGGGCGATACGGTCGTGGTGCAGCGCGCGGGTGACGTCATCCCGCAAATCGTTGAGGTCGTGCGCGGCAAGCGGCCGAAGAGCGCCAAGCCGTTCGTGTTTCCAACAGTCTGTCCTGTGTGCGGCAGCCACGCCGTGCGCGAGGCGGATGAGGACGGCAACGCAGCGGATGTCGTTCGCCGCTGTACCGGCGGGCTCATCTGCGGGGCGCAGGTCAAGGAACGGCTGAAGCATTTTGTTTCGCGCAATGCCTTCGACATCGAGGGGCTCGGCGGGGAAAAGATCGAGTTCTTCTTTGAGACCGGCCGCATCAAGTCGGCCGCCGACATCTTCACGCTCGAAAAGCGGGATGAAAAATCCAACGAGCCGCTGACGAAGGTCCGCGGCTTCAAGGAAACGTCCGTCAACAAGCTGTTTGCGGCGATCAACGCGCGGCGGACCGTGCCGCTCGACCGGTTTCTGTTTGCGCTCGGTATTCGTCACATCGGAGAGACGACCGCCAAGGATCTTGCCAAGGCTTACGGCACGCTCGAAGCGTTGCGGTCGGCGGTCGACGCGGCGATACAAGCCGGCAAGGAAAGCGAAGCCTATCAGGACATTGATAACATCGAAGGTATCGGAGAAACGGTTGTCGATGCGCTGATCGACTTCTTCAGCGAACAGCACAATCAGGAACAGCTCGATGCGCTGCTGAAAGAAGTGACCGTAACGGCATTCAAACGCGTGCAGATCAATTCGCCGGTGACGGGCAAGACCGTGGTTTTCACCGGCACGCTGACCAAGCTGACGCGCAATGAGGCTAAGGCTCAGGCCGAGCGTCTTGGCGCGAAGGTGGCGGGTTCGGTGTCGAAGAAAACAGACTACGTCGTTGCGGGTGCGGATGCTGGGTCGAATCTCGACAAGGCGCGTGCGCTTGGGGTGTCCGTGCTCGACGAGGACGGATGGATCGATCTGATCGGGCAAGTCTAGAGCCGGCGTAGATCACCGGCCTGGACTTCAGCCTCCGGATAGGCTGGCGCTGATGGCGACGCGAATGTTTCCTTCGTGCTCGATGATTTCGACGTCAACACTTGCGTCAGCGGGGCTTATCTCGACGGATACGACCGCGTCGGGTTTTGCCGTCGCGGCGATCAGCGGCAGAAGTGCGCGCGGAAAATGCGGCGCCGCGGTGATTTCGTTGATCGTGTGCATGCGGCTCTCCTGCCAGGTCCGTTCGGGTAAGGACGCTAAACGGAGGCCGGATATTTTGCGGTTCCGCGCGGAACACCGCGCCGGATCGGTTTTCAGATTGGACGCGTCGCGCGTTCGAGCCAGTCGCGCGTCTGGCCGTCGAGCCCGGCGGCGAGCGTTTCGAAGACGCGCTGATGATAGGCGTTGAGCCAGTCACGCTCGCTCCGATCGAGCATATCCACTGCAATCAGGCGGCGATCGATTGGCGCCAGCGTGATCGTCTCTAACGCCATCATCTGCCGTTCGCCGTCGCCGATCTGTTCCGGCGGCGTGACGAGCACGACATTTTCGATGCGAATGCCATAGGCGCCGACCTTGTAGAAGCCGGGCTCGTTGGAAATCAGCATGCCCGGCTGCAGCGGAACCATACCTCCGCGCGAAATCGACTGCGGGCCTTCGTGCACGGAGAGATAGCTTCCGATGCCGTGGCCTGTGCCGTGATCGAAGTCCTCGCCGATCGCCCAGAGAGCGCGGCGCGCGAACGGATCGAGGTCGATGCCGCGCGTGCCTTTCGGGAAGCGTGCCGTCGCGATCGCGATGTGACCTTTGAGGACGGCCGTAAAATTCCGCGTCATGTCGTCGGAGGGCGTGCCAATGGCGACCGTGCGCGTGATGTCGGTTGTTCCGTCCTGATATTGTGCGCCGCTGTCAATCAGGAACAGTTCGTTCGGCTCGATCTTTCGGTTGGTTGCTTCGGTGACGCGGTAATGCACGATGGCGCCGTTCAGTCCCGAGCCCGAGATCGTTGGAAAGCTGATTTCGCGCAGCATGTTGGTTTCGCGGCGGAAGGCTTCGAGCCTGCGCACGGCGGTGATCTCGTCGAGTGAGCCGCTCGTCGCGTTGTCGTCGAGCCAGGCGAGGAAGCGCGCCACGGCATGGCCGTCACGGACGTGTGCAGCGCGTGTTCCGGCGATTTCGGCTTCCGTCTTGATGGCTTTCGGCAGGATGCAGGGGTCTTGCCCGCGCGAGATCGTGGCCGCGCCGAGCTTCATTTCAAGCCAGAAGCTCGCAGTTTCCGGATCGATGCGAACTTTCTTTCCTTGCTTCTTAAGCGCGGCGAGGCGTTCGGCCATCGCTTTCGGCGGCAACAGTTTGGCGACCGGTGCGACGTGCGCGCGGGCTTCCGCGTCCAGTCTTTGCGGTTCGATATAGAGTTCGGCCTTGCCGCTCGCGGGTACGATAGTGAATGCAAGGACGACCGGATTGTGCGCGACGTCGCTGCCGCGAATGTTGAACAGCCAGCAGATCGAATCCGGCAACGTGAGGATTGCGGCGTGCTGGCCGTCGGCTTTCAAGCGCGCCTGGATGTCGACGAGCTTGTCCGATGCAGCGCGGCCTGCGAACGTCAGCGGCTGTGCGATGACCGGATTGGCCGGAGGTTTCGGACGCGCCTTTCCCCAGAGCGTATCGATCGGATTTTTAGATAGCGGCTTGAGCTTGATTTTTTTTGACGCCAGCGCGGACTTGAGACGAGCGATCTCGCCCGCTGTGTGGTTCCAGGGATCGAAGCCAATCGTCTGGTTCTTGCCGAGGGCGCCGAGAAGCCACTCCGACAAGCGTGCGCGCGGCAGAAGCGAGACCTCGAAGATGTCGGTGTCGGTTTCGGCCTTGGCCTGCACGGTGTAGCGGCCGTCGATCAGCAGCAGCGCGGATTTCTTCGTGACGACCGCAAGACCGGCGGAACCGGAAAATCCCGTCAGCCACTGAAGACGCTCGGCGCACGCGGGTACGTATTCGCCCTGGTGGCTGTCGGCGCGGGGCACGAGCACCGCGTCGAGCTTCGCCTTGGCCATCAGCGCGCGCAACGCTTTGGTGCGTTCGGCGACGTGATCGGGTCCGGATTGCAGCTGGAATGTCTGGAACATATTCGAGGTTCTAGGCGGCTGTCGCGACTCGGGCAACGGCGAATTAACGCCGGGCAAATGTCAGCGTTGACCAGCCCGTGATGCGATCATGCCGAAGCAGCGTGAACCCTTGCGCGAGATAGCTGGCGACGACCTCGGGCGCTTGCGGAATAAGAATTCCGGACAGCACGAGCGTTCCGCCCGTCGTGACGGCGCGGGCGAGGTCGGGGGCCAATCGAATAAGGGGGCCGGCGAGGATATTCGCGATCAGGAGATCGAATGGCGCGCGGCTTCGGATTTCGGGATGGGTCGTGGCGCTAGCCTGCGTGACCTTGATCTGCCGGGCGACGCCGTTGAGGCGCACGTTTTCGGCTGCGACCTTGACGGACTGGGCATCCATGTCGGCGGCGACGATGCGCGCATGCGGAAGCGACTTGGCGACGGCGATCGCGAGGACTCCTGATCCGCAGCCGAGGTCGAGAACGGAGTCGAACTTGGGGGATCGCGCCAAGCGGTCGATGGCGAGCAAGCAGCCGAGCGTCGTTGCGTGGTGAGCTGTTCCGAAGGCTTCGCCAGCGTCGATCAGAATTGTGTGGGGGCCGCGCGCGACGCGATCGCGATCGTGGCTGCCGTGAATCGTGAAACGTCCGGCGCGGACGGGCGGAAGTGCTGCCTGCGAGATCGCGACCCAGTTCAGCTCGGGAACGTCTTCAGCCGTGAAGGCCGGTAGAGGCTCGGGAAGCAGCCCGTCAAGCTCCGCTGCGATGTCGCGCGGACCTTGCGTTGCATCGAAATAAGCTTCGACCCGCCAGCGATCCGGGCCGTTTTCGAAAACGGTCAGGGCGTCGGGCGGGGGCTCGAGAAAGTCCTGCAAGGCATTGCCGGTCGCGTACGCTTGCGCGCGATCGTTGAAGTCGGCCGCAAATTTTTTGAACGTCATGGATATCAAGCTGCCGGGGGTGGGTTCCTTCCTTCGACCTCATAACCCTCGGAAGGAATTGGATCGGGAAGGTGGTCTAGGAACTGGTCCCATTTCTCGTCGATGTGTTTCGCGGCCTGGGCGGGCGGCAATGTGACAAATGTTCCGTCGGCCTTTTCAATGACGATGCCGTCGCGGATCAGGCGGTCGAGGGCGTCGTCGATTTCAAAATCGACTTTGATGCCGAAGGTGCGCGACAAATACGACTCGATCGCCAGGTCGATGGATGGGAGATCGGCGCGCGTCGACTTTTCCTTGGCGAGCACGCTGTAGAGAAGCATCTCCTCCTTCACGTCTTCCTCGGCGCCGCGCGCGGCGATCTTGAGAATGACGCCGCGATTGTCGGCCATCGTGTGGAAGTAGAGGTTCTGCGCCATCACGACCATGTAGCGTTGCTTCTGGTTCAAGAACCCCATCGCCTGTCTGGCGGCGATGCCGCTCAGGCCCGCGAGCGCGCCGACGGCCGCGATCGGATTGCTCGCGAGAAGCGCGATTTTTCCGGCCGCTCCGAACGCGCCCATTCCGAGGCCGCCGCCCGCCGTCACGCCGAGGCGCAGCTTGTCGAACGAACGGAAGCGAACCTCCGTATTTGGGAAGATCATCTCGACGTCGGTGCGCGGGATGTTCTTGAAGAGCTTGAGATAGATGTTCTTGTCGGCGATGCCGGGGGGCATGTGACTGCGCGCGCGTTCGACCGACTTCTCGGCGCTTGCGCGGCTGCATCCTTTTTCGCGCATCACCTCGTCGACGCGCGCCTCGAACGGCTTCAGCTTGAACATGATGAAAAGCCGCTGGAAGATCGGGACGTCGAACTCCTCCTTGCGCAGGAATTTCCGGATGTTGCGGCGCTCGTATTTCTGATTGGACGCGCCGCGGTAGTAGATGACGATGCGCTCAAACGCCTTCATGTCGACGTTCAGATCGAGCCCGTAATGGCTGTCGCGCGTCAAGATCATCTCAACGTCGGTCGGATCGATGCGCTCATAGTTGGCGCGCTGAAGCAGGCTTTCCACGCCTTCGAACACGCGATGTTTGAGAGCTTCGCGGTCGTCGTCAGAAAAGTTGCGCGTCATCAGCAGGTCGCTATCGGGCGAGAACGTTTCGTAGGTCTGCTCGAGATCGAGGAGCAACGCGAAATATTGCTGCTGGCGCCAGTAGTCTAGGTAGCGGAAAAAGCGGCGCGCGTCGGCGGCTTGGCCCGCAGGCCAGAGATAGGGCAAGGTCAGGCGATCGAGGAGCGCAAATCTCGTAACGGGGATGAAGCGCTCGCGTTTGCGTTTATCGTCGGCTGCCAGAACATCGTGAACGCGTCGCGCCGCTTGCCCTTCGCTAACGGGCGCAGGCTTTGCGTCGAGATCCGTCAGATCATAAAGGCGTTGAAAAAGCCCCTGCTTTTGCTGCAGGCGGCCATTCGTCATATCTGCCGACATCAACGCAACTCCCGTCGTATTCCCGTTATCGGACGAAATTCCACCCCTCGTGCGGTCCTACCTCTTAGCGATACGGCAATGCTTGTCGAGCAGTCGCAAATCTTCCGTACGCAAAGATGACCGATCGCGATCGGATGCGCCTTTTTTGCGGGTTCTACGAATCCCGCCTGCTTTAATCAGGAATAGAGCACAAGCTCTCGATGTGGGAAATCAGTTCATAACTTTCGGAATCCTCACAGTGGCACCCGAGTTACGCTAGGATCATTGCTAAGCGGGGACGTGTTGGGGGTGCTTCTTGGGGGCCGCGTATGGGGGCGTTACGGTTACTACTTCTGGTTATTTCGACTTTTGCAGCAGTGTTGCCGGCCGGCGCCGACGATCTCGTCATGCCTTATGCGTGCGCGATTGATCGCGGCACGCCGCACCTGACGGCGGCTGAGCCTACAACCTATGAGATCATCGGGTCTCGCGAAGACATGCCCTTTTCGGCGTGCCGTTCCGCGGCTGCGGGCAGCTGCGAAACGATGATGGTCCATAAGTTCAGCATTACATGCGGCGGACAGAAGATCGCGTGGAGTAAGGTCGCCGCTGCCGGACGCGCCGCCGGCGTCGATCTCCCGGCGCGATTGCCGTCGGGATTTGCACCGGTTAGCCGGTTCAAGGGGCGTTTCGTATTGCCGGGTTTCGGACGCACGACGCGTCTGCCGAAGGTTGAGACGCAATTGCTTTCGGCCGACAGTGTTATGGAGACGAGTTCGATCTCTCACGATGCCGAGGAGCCGCGCTGGGTTACGGTCATCGATCCGGCAATGCAAGCGTCCGCGTCCGGAGGCGCGTTCAAGGTCGCGGGCGTGATCTCGACGTTGCTCATCTCGCTGATGGCGGCCTGCCTGTTCGTGGCGCGCCGGCGGATGCCGCTCTCCTACGATTTTGCGCGGTCGGCGCAGTTTTCCGAGTCATCGCGCGAGACGTTATGGCGTTCGGCGGGGCGTAAGTTCGCGGCCATGGGGGGGGTGTTCCAGCGGAGCGTCTCCGGATTGTTCGAGCGGGCACCGGCTGATGCGCCAAGACGCGGCGGCAATGACGCGGTGGCCATTTTATTGGATTCCGTGCACGCGCGCGTCGTCGAAACAGAACTTCTCATCGCGACGCTGCCGGCTGATCTGCTTCTGCGCGACGTTCTGCAGACGGAACTCGACGCGCTGCGAGGCCGCGTCGCCGACGTCTCGCGACGGGCGGATCAAATGGGCGACAAGCGTGCGAATACGGTTTTGCGCGCGATGCTGAGGGATCTCGATCGGATCACGCGGATCGTGCAGGGGACGTCGCGCAAGGACGATGCCGCCAAGCCGCGGGTCACCGACGTCCCTTCGACCATTTTCGAAGCCTATCGCAGTCTCGGGCTCAACCCGGAAGCGCCTCCGGTGGCGGTCAAGAAGGTCGTTGATGCGCTGCGGATGTCATGGCATCCCGATCATGCGCGCAGCGAACCCGACCGACGGCATCGCGAGGAGCGAATCAAGCAAATCAATGCGGCTTGGGATTTGCTGAAGGGGTCTCAGGTCGAGGCAGCCTAATCTGTTAAAAATGACAACCCGACCGAAGATACGAGAACGGCGCCATCTGAGCGGCGCCGTTTGTATGGCCTGGGATTTTCTTTCCGACGCGAAACTTAGCTAGGGCGCGGACGACGCGCCTTAAGCGGAGCAGCGATGGGCGACCGGCAGATTGCGAATCTGCTCATCGGTCAGCGGTTCTAAGTCTTGCACTATAATCGCCGCAGCCTTGGGCTTGGTTTGCCCCCGCTTCGCTATGCCGAGGCGCATGGCGAGTTGGTCGTTAAGTCCGCGGACGATGCCGATCTTACCTCTCAGTGGAAAGCGGTAAGTGCTCATGGATAGCTCCTCTCAAGGACTCTACCCTCCCAAACGAAGTTTCCCCACTTCGGTTGCACGCCCGCGCGCTTAACCTCGTGGATTCTACGCAGACACCTAACCTTGACCGCCGCAGGCTGAATGCGGCGCCAAAACAACGGTCAACTGCTGATGAACCCCCACAGCTCAACGAGCTGTTAAACTGTGTCACGCAAATGCGGCAACAACAAGAAACCTGCGGCGAAAAATAGACCGATTTTGAGTATTTCGTTGTTATAATTCAATTATATACAGTCAACGAAGCTGGCCACGACGCGCTTTGTCGAGCCGTCATCAAAATTGATCGTCAGTTTATTTCCATCGACGAGCGTCACCGTCCCATCGCCGAATTTCTCATGGCGGACACGGGTTCCGTTGCGGAAATTCGGGGCGTTGGCCGTCGATGTCGCAACCAGCTCGCCTTCGAGCGTGATCGGTGTCCGGGCGCGTTTTTTCGTATCGCGACCGCTGCTCCAGGATTGTTGAGCGCGTTGCCAGCCGGGCGTCTTGTAATTGGAGCCGAAGGGTTCGGAACCGGCCGCGCGGTCGAAACGGCTTGGTCCGAACGGATTGCCGTAACCGTAGGTTGCGCGTCCGCCATAGGGCATCTCGCTTTCGATCACGTCGACGGTCGCCTCGGGCAGCTCGTCGACAAATCGCGACGGCAGCGCCGATTGATAGAGGCCGTGGGTGCGCCGGTTCTGCGCGAACGAAATCTTGGCGCGGCGGCGGGCGCGCGTCAGGCCGACGTAGGCCAAGCGGCGCTCTTCCTCGAGACCCGCCTTGCCGCTTTCATCGAGCGCGCGCTGATGCGGGAAAAGTCCTTCCTCCCAGCCTGGCAGGAATACGATGCCGAATTCCAGGCCCTTGGCGGCGTGCAGCGTCATCAGCGAAACGCGATCGCCGTCGTTGCCCTGATCGGCATCCATGACCAGAGAGACGTGCTCAAGGAAGCCCTGCAGCGTTTCGAAATCGTGCATGAAGCGCACGAGTTCCTTGAGGTTTTCGAGGCGCGTTTGCGCCTGCGGGCTTTTATCGGCCTGCCACATCGCGGTGTAGCCCGACTCGTCAAGTACAAGCTCGGCGAGGTCGGTGTGGCGCATGTGATCGAGGTTGCCGCGCCAGCGTTCGAAGGCCTGCATCAGGTCGCTAAGCGATTTGCGTGCCTTGCCTGAGAGTTCGTCGGTTTCGACGATCTCGCGCGCCGCGAGATAGAGCGAAACTCCCTGGGCGCGCGCAAGCTCGTGGATGCGCTTGATGCTGGTATCGCCAAGGCCGCGCTTCGGGACGTTGACGATGCGTTCGAACTTCAAATCATTGGCGGAGTTGGCGATTACGTCGAAATAGGCGATCGCGTCCTTGATCTCCTGGCGCTCGTAGAAGCGCGGGCCGCCGATGACGCGATACGGCAGGCCGAGCGTGATGAAACGGTCTTCTATGGCGCGCATCTGGGACGATGCCCGCACCAGAACGGCGATGTCGTTGAGCTTTTCGTGCGTGCGTTGAAATTGCTCGATGTCTTCGCCGATGGCGCGCGCCTCGGCCTCGTCGTCCCAGAAGTTCGCGACCCCGATTTTGGAACCGGCGGACCCGTCAGTGAACAGCGTCTTGCCGAGACGTCCGGCGTTCTTGGCGATCAGGCCCGAGGCGGCGGCCAGGATGTTCGCCGTCGAGCGATAGTTGCGTTCAAGCCGGATCACCTTGGCGCCGGGAAAGTCTTTGTCAAAGCGCAGGATGTTGTCGACCTCGGCGCCACGCCAGCCGTAGATCGACTGATCGTCATCGCCGACGCAGCAGATATTCGGGCAGCCTTGCGCTAAGAGCCGCAGCCACAGGTACTGTGCGACGTTGGTATCCTGGTATTCGTCGACGAGAATGTAGCGGAAGCGGCGATGATAGTCGGCGAGAACGTCGGGATGCTCGCGGAAGAGCCGCAGGCATTCGAGCAGCAGATCGCCGAAGTCGCAGGCGTTGAGGTCTTTGAGGCGCGCCTGATAGGCGGCGTAAAGGGCGGCGCCCTTGCCTGCGGCGAACGAGAACGATTCACCGCCTGGAACTTTGTCGGGCGTCAGTCCGCGATTTTTCCAGCCGTCGATCAGACCGGCGAGTTGGCGGGCGGGCCAGCGGTCCTTATCGAGGCCCGCCGCCGCAATCACCTGCTTCAGCAGCCGGACCTGATCGTCGGTGTCGAGGATCGTGAAGCCGGACTTCAGGCCGACGAGTTCTGCGTGACGGCGCAGAATTTTGACGCCGATCGAATGGAAAGTGCCGAGCCACGACATGCCTTCGAGCGAGCCGCCGATCAGTCCGCCGATACGGTCGCGCATCTCGCGCGCCGCCTTGTTCGTGAAGGTCACGGCCAAAATCTGTGACGGATAGGCTTTCCCGGCTGCCAGGATGTGGGCGATGCGGGTCGTCAGTACGCGGGTTTTTCCCGTGCCCGCGCCGGCCAGTACGAGCAGCGGGCCGTCCGTCGTTTCGACGGCTTCGCGTTGCTCGGGATTGAGGCCGTCGAGATACGTCGGCGCGCCGCGCGCAGCCTGGATGGCACGCGCCGAGATCGATTGGATTTCGTCGGAACGATGGTTCTGCTGAGCTGGAGCGTTCGCTGTTCCAGGAGCTTGCGGCAGGTCGAACGGCGGATCGTCGTCAGCCGGCAACTCCGGGCCCATGTCGGCGTTCGGCTTGCGAGTCGAAGTCATGTGGACTGACCTAAACCACCGGGGCTGATCCTACAACTGGCGCGTCCCGGTGACGCGCGCCGCGGTCACAGCAAACGGCTAATCGATCACAAATTGCTCAAACGCCTGGAATGAAGCCAAATTTCGGGTTCAGACTAACGCTGCTCCGTGCCATATAGATGCGCATGGTGGCGTGTATTTCAATCTGATCGCCGGGCGTGCCCGCAATCGTCGTGCGGGGGCACCAAGAGACGTTCATGAACAACGGGCTTCTATTTTTCGGCGGGCTCCTCGTCCTCGTTCTATCCGCGCTTTTCGCGGTGCCTTCGTTTGTCGATTGGAACGGCTACCGTGGTGTCTTCGAGGAAGAAGCATCCAAGGTTCTGGGGCGCGACGTGCGCGTCGGCGGCGCGGTCAACCTGCGCTTTCTGCCAGCGCCCTACGTTCAATTCGACAAGATCCGTATCGCCAATGTGACTGGGCAAACCGGCGAACCGTTCGTCAGGGCCGATAGCTTCAAGATGTGGCTCTCGGCTTCGGCGCTGTTGCGCGGCGTTCTGGAAGCTAGCGAAATTGAACTCAGCAAACCGGTGCTGACGCTAGTGACCGACAAAGCCGGTGGCGGCAACTGGTCCAACATCACACTGCGATCCGCCGATCTTCCGTTCGTGCCACGCGAGCTGGCGCTCCGGTCGGTCCGGCTGAGCGACGGCACCATTTCGCTCTACAACGCGACGACCGACCGCGTCGCCCATGTTGACAACATCAACGGCGAACTGTCGGCGGAGGGCTTGACCGGACCGTTCCGCTTCAAGGGCAATGCATCGTGGCTCGGTGCCGCGCACGGCCTTGCGTTCGCGACGGAGGCGCCGGCACGCGACGGATCGTTCGGCCTGAAGATCTCGGCGCGATCGACGGGCTCTCCCGATGTCTACCTTCTCAACGGACACGTTTCGGATCTCGCCAGCAACCCGTCCTTCAAAGGCGAGTGGACCGGCACGGTGACGATGCCGGCTTATGAAGCCGCAGCGGACCAATCCGATGCGAGCAAGGGCGACGCAACGCTGCTCGATCTCAAGGCCGACGTTGCGGGCGACCTGTCGGGAGCGCATTTCGATAATGTCACGCTGTCGCTCAACGCTGGCGCCGAGCCCCAGATGATCACCGGCTCGGCCGTTGCGTCGTGGGCGGCACCGGCGCGGCTTGATCTGAAGCTCGCGTCCAAGTGGCTCGACATCGACCGGCTTGCGGGAGCGGGACAAGGCAGTGCCTCGTTTTCGAAACTGAAAGAACTCGGCATCGGCCTGATGCAGTCCGTTGCGGGCGACAGCACGGCGAGCACGAAGATCAATCTCGAGCAGGTGAAGATCGGCGGCGAAACGGCCGGCGGTCTCGATATCGATGCCGATCGCACGGGCAATGTCACGCACGTCAACAATTTCAACATCAGCCTGCCGGGTGGATCGCGCCTCGATCTCGCGGGTGATCTGAAGACGGGTACGGACGGAAAGCACAGCTTCTCCGGCGATCTCTTCGTCGGCGGTTCGAGTCTCGCCCGCCTCAAAGCGTGGGCCGGAAAATCGGGCGTGCCGATCGATATCACGTCGGATGGGCCGTTTTCGCTCAGCGGGAAGGTCGACATCGACGCGACGCGCTTTTCGATCGCGGAAGCCTCGGGCAATATTTCGGGGCGCGCGTTTTCTGGCGATCTGGCCATTGCCAACGGCGCCCGCGTGCGCACGGACCTGACGCTGCAGGCAGCCGAACTCGATACGAAAGAGATCTTCCCCGAAACGGCGAGTGCGCTCGAAGCCGCGCTTCGAAAGACGCTGGGGCTTGCCTCGCAGGATTCGGAAAAGGGACAGCCGGGCGAAGAACGTTCTCAGGACGTGCGATTGCGCGTCATTGCCGGTCGCCTGACGGATCACGGTCAAAAGTATCGCGACGTCGATGTGACGTTTGAAACCGAGGCCAAGGAAATCCGTCTGCCCGCCGCGAAGTTGACGATGGAGAGCGGGCTGAGGATTTCGCTCGAAGGGCGCGTGAAAAAGAACGATAGCGGGCCTTTCGGAACGCTTGCCTATGATGTCGTCGCCGCGACGCCCGATGCGATGAGCGACCTCGTCCGCCGGACCGGTCTGGCGCTGCAGTTTGGAGACGAACGCTTCAAGGGGCTGCAGAACGCGAAGCTTGCCGGTCTCGTAACGCTCGGGCGACGCGCACCTCAGGCCAGCGACGTGACCTTCGATGGCACGCTGAACGGGTCGCGCTTTGCCGGGTCGGCGAATTTCGACGGCGGTTTCGGCGCTTGGCGCACAGGGCCGAGCCAAGTGCAGGCAAGCCTCGCCGCTCCGTCGTTGCACGCGCTGCTGACGATGCTGACGCAGGATCGGCGCACGGCGCAGGCAGATGACGGTGGACCTGCAGAAGCGTCGCTGATCTCCGCAGGCATTCTTTCGGCCGGTGCCAAGACCCGGATCGAGGTTCGGGGTAACGGGCTCGACGTGGCGTTCTCCGGCAATGCGACTTGGGGCGACGCTACCGGGTCGGAGAAGTCCGCTTTGGCGCTCAACGGCGCGGCGGACGTCAAGGCTGACGATCTCACCGATGTGCTGGCGATCGCCGGGCTTTCGCTGCCTGCCGGATCGGCGACGGTCGCGACGCATGGGACGCTGGATATCGCTCGCGGCGACGGAAACTGGTCCATCGCTGCGCGCGATCTGATGCTGGGAACGTCGACGGTAACGGCATTTCTCAATTTGAAAGCCGGGGACGACGGGCGCCGTCATATCGAAGGTAAGATCGGCGCGGATCGCGTGGCCATCGAGTCGCTTGTCGCCGCGCTGACCGACAAATCGTCCATGCCGCCGGACAGCGGAGATAAGGATGCAACGGCGGATGGCGCGGCCGCCGTGGAATGGCATTCCGTCTGGCCGAGCGGCGTTTTCAATTTCGCCGCGCTGAACGGCAGCGATGCCGACATCCACGTCAGCTTCGGTTCGCTGTCGCTCGGCGGCGATCTGGCGACGCGCGACGGTAAGATGAAACTCGCGATCGCGCCGGGAAAAATCACGATCCGCGATCTTTCCGCGGCTGCGGCCGGAGGCAAGCTCGTCGGCCAGCTCAGTCTCGACAAAGCTTCGAACGGTGTGAAGCTCGTCAGCGAGCTGAAGCTCGAGCAGGCGAAGCTCTCGTCCTTCAGCCCGTCGGCTCGGGGTGCGGCGACGTTCGAACTCAACGGTGAGGCAACGGCGCAAAGTCCCGCCGGTTTGATTGCCGTGTTGTCGGGCAAAGGGCGCGTGGCGCTCGAGGATGCGGCGGTGCATGGACCGGCTCCAGCGGCCCTGACGGACATCGTCGACACGGTGCTTCGCGGCAAAATGCAGAACGACGTGCGTCCCGTTTCGACGGCGTTCCTGGCGTCGCTTTCGACGTCGGAGGTTTCGCTTGGAAGCCGCGAGGTCGCGATGGTGCTGGCGGACGGGTCGATCAAATTCGAAACGCTGGCGCTTGAATCGAAGGACGGCAAACTCGAAGCGACGGTCTCCACCGATCTGACGTCGCTCAAGGTGAGCGCGGCCCTCCAGGTGACGCCGACGCTCAGACCGCTGGCCCGGCCGGACATCGCCTTGCCGGGATGGAAGCCTGCCCAGCCCAAGGCGCCGTTGCCGCCTGCGATCGTTCTTTACGACGGCCCGCTGGACAATCTCGCGATCATGAAGTCGAGCGTCGATGTCGGCGATCTGCAGCGTGAGCTATCCGTGCGCATTGTGGAACGTAACGTCGAAGAACTCGAACTGTCTCGTCGTGTCGATGAGGAGCGCGTGCGGCTCGAAAAGGAACGCCGCAAGGCGCTGGAAGCACAGCGCGGCCAGGCGGCGAAAAAACAAACCGAGACGTTGCCGCCCATCATACCGCAATCCGCGGGTACCGAGGATGGTGGACCGTCCGGCGGCAATACCGCGCAACCAGATGCTAGCTCCGGTCCGCCCGTGAACGGACCGCAAACGGGCGCGCAGGATGGCTCGAATGCGACCGGATCGGGGTCGTCAAGCTCTGGTGGCTTCGGCGAACAGAAGATCACGATCGAACCGATTCCCGGGTCCGACGCGGATGGCGTGGCGGCGCAAAGCTCGACGGGGCAGATCGATCCCGAGACAGGACTTCCGATCCCGAACAAGGATGCGGGCGCTGTTCGTTCGACAACGTCGACACGTCCCGCTCAGCGGCCACGCGAGAAGCGGCGGACGTCGTCAGACGAAGTGATGAAGCAGCTCGGCGGGTTCCCCTAGGCAGCTCAGCAGCGCTAGAGCCTTTCCGCTTTTCGTTGAATCGCGGATCGGCTCCAGGTCTTTATTTTGTCGTGCTTCTTATGGGAAAACCGGTTCCCACTTTTCCGGAAGCCCTCTATTCCCGGGCGTTTTCCGCGGCACGCGTTTCAAGACGCTTCAAGATCCATACACGGACCGCGCTAGATAATCCGGCGCCGCCGCGATCCTTGTCGATCGCATTGATCAGGCCCGCGAGCGTCAGGCCGTCTTCGGCGGCTGCAATCTTCAGGGCGGACCAGAACGCGGACTCGAGCGAAATCGACGTGCGATGGCCCTGAATTGAAAACGAACGCTTTTCAGGCCGCATCAGGATGCGTTGCTGGGCCCGGTGTCGTCGTCATCGTCGGACCGGCGGTGCGATGCGTCGAGATCGCTCTGCCATTTGCGGGTTCTTGCCTCGAACAGATTGCGCTCGGATTTCGTCTGTCCGTATTTGATCCGGTTTTCCTGAGCGTCGCGCTCGCGGTTGGCGCGCTCGCGGGCTTTGCGGACCTTGTTGAGATTGACGATCTCTGCGGTCATAAAAATGCACTCCGCCACGAGTGCCAAAGCGGCACTCTGAACTTCATGCATTTTATGTTCAGGAATGCGAAGGCGTCAAACCCTCGCTTTCATCCGTATGCGCAATTGGCTTTTAGTCGGGGCTGATCATCTTCTCGGGCCGCACGATCTCGTCGAACTCCTTGTCGGTGACGTAGCCGCCGCCGACGGCCTCATCACGCAGCGTCGTGCCTTTCTTGTGTGCGGTTTTCGCAATCTTGGCGGCGTTGTCGTAACCGATTTTCGGCGCCAATGCCGTCACAAGCATTAACGAGCGTTCGAGACCGGCTTTGATGTTGTCCTCGCGCGGCTCGATGCCGACGACGCAGTTGTCGGTAAAGGAGACTGCCGCGTCTGCGATCAAGCGCACGGATTGCAGGAAGTTGTAGGCCATGACGGGGTTATAGACGTTGAGTTCAAAATGGCCCTGGCTTCCGGCGAATGATAGTGCGGCCTGGTTGCCGAACACCTGGACGCAGACCTGGGTCAGAGCTTCGCACTGGGTCGGGTTGACCTTGCCCGGCATGATCGAGGAGCCGGGCTCGTTTTCGGGCAGCGCCAGCTCGCCCAATCCGGAGCGGGGGCCGGAGCCAAGCAGGCGGACGTCGTTGGCGATCTTGAACAGCGAGACGGCGACGGTGTTGATGGCGCCATGCGAGAAGACCATCGCGTCGTGGGCTGCAAGGGCTTCGAATTTGTTCGGCGCCGACGTGAAGGGCAGCTTGGTGATGGCCGCGACGCGTTCGGCGACTTTCTCGGCAAAGCCTTTCGGCGCGTTAAGTCCGGTGCCGACGGCGGTGCCGCCCTGGGCGAGCTGCATCAGCGCGGGCAGCGTCAATTCAATCCGCGCGATGCCGTTCTCGACCTGCTGCGCGTAGCCCGAGAATTCCTGGCCGAGCGTCAGGGGCGTTGCGTCCTGCGTATGCGTGCGGCCGATCTTGATGATGTGCGACCAGGCTTCGGCCTTGTCATGCAGCGCCTTGTGCAGCTTGCGCAGCGCCGGAAGCAGGCGGTGGACGACTTCCTCCGAGCACGCGATGTGCATCGCCGTTGGATAGGTGTCGTTCGACGACTGGCTCATGTTGACGTGATCGTTGGGATGGACGGGCTTCTTCGAGCCCATCTCGCCGCCGAGCATTTCGATGGCGCGGTTCGAAATGACTTCGTTGGCATTCATGTTCGACTGCGTGCCGGAGCCAGTCTGCCAGACGACGAGCGGGAAGTGGTCGTCGAGCTTGCCATCGATGACTTCCTGCGCAGCCTTTACGACGGCGTCGCCGACCTTGGGATCGAGCCGGTTGAGCGCCATGTTGGTTTCGGCGGCGGCGCGCTTGATGACGCCGAGTGCGCGGACGATCGCGGCGGGCTGCTTCTCCCAGCCGATCTTGAAATTGCCGAGGCTGCGCTGAGCCTGCGCGCCCCAATAGCGGTCGGCGGCAACTTCAACCGGGCCGAAGGTGTCTGTCTCTGTGCGCGTCTTGGTCATCTGCTCGGGTTCCGGTGATGGTCGTGAACGAAATTTTCTGCTTCGTCGCGCATGAGAGGCGGTTTGTCGAGGTTTTTCATGTGTCGCCGGGGTGGAGCGCGGGAGTTGCCGCGCATGTGGGGCGGATAATGCTGGTTGTCGGAGACGGCCGCCTTCGCGGCCGTGACGATAAGGGGGCGTGCCTCTCTTTGCTCGGCATTGCCGACTCTCCTTCGTTGAGCCGGCCTGCAATGCCAATATCGTGTCTTCGACAAGTTTTTGCGCGGATCTCCGGCCTTCAACGCGGCTTCGCCGCGCTCGGCCGAGGATGATGAAGGAACAAGCGCGACCGGCTGGTTCTCCGTACGTCTGACCAGCGCCTCCAGCTGACTCCACGATGATACGCAAACCAAACGGCATACGCGACCGGTGGCCGGCTTGCGGAAGGCATGACCAGCACCTGCGGCCGGCTCTGCGAAGCAGAGTCGGAGGTGCAATCAAAAGAGTGCGTAATCAAACAAAGGGACAGGACGGCGCAGCCTCGCTCTTTGCAGATGGATTAGGGATGCGGACCACGCCGCCCTGTGCATGCCAACTCTCCGCCTCGGCCCCGGCCCGTACGTCCAGCGCCTCTCGTATGAGTGCGGACTGCTTTCGCAAGCGATCCTTGAGCCGTCGAACCCGCCATCCGCCCCCGCATCTCCTTTCGAGCGGCGTTTCACCGCGCCGCCTCCTAAGAGGCCCGTGCGCGGCAGGCAGAGAACCCGCGGCATACCGATTTCTCCGCGCGGCCCCGCATGCTCTCACCACTCATGTCTCGCGGCACGAGCTCATGCCCTTGGTCAGCGTGGTGCGATGCGCGGGAGTATGCGAGCGCGGGTGGGCGCGGGGAAAATTCAGGACGGGAAATCCGTGCGGATGGTTAGCGGGACCGATTTGTATCGGCGAAGGCCCGGAAACCGAATTATTTGACGATTTCCTTGCGCAATATGATCTGGCGCGATCGTAGAAATTCCGTAATCTGCGTTCCGGCGCGGGGTATTGCGAGGGCAGGAGCCTGCACGATGCCGGAAAAATCAGCCCCAAGAAAAGGCATAGTTGTTAGCGCGATCGTTTTCGGTTGGTCGTTTGCCGTAGCGGTCGGTTCCTCTACGGCGGTCAAGGCCCAGACGATAAACCCGCAGGAAGCGCACGACATCGCCGTCAACGCGTACCTGTATTTCTATTCCCCCGTGACGATGGATTTGACTCGTAAGCAGCTAACGAACACCGCGCCGGGTAAAGGATCCATTGGTGGTCCGATGAATACCTTCGCCAACATAGACGCCTACCCTTCCGCCGATATGCGGGCTGTCGTCCGGCCCAATTTCGATACGCTCTATTCGAGCGCGTGGCTCGAC
>Ga0172380_10001181_pt1 | contig 46040 bp, 35 predicted proteins | sample Leawe162metaG_FD_119747 | JGI IMG/M metagenome (GOLD analysis project Ga0172380, IMG submission 119747) | Leachate microbial communities from a municipal landfill in Southern Ontario, Canada - Leachate well 162 metaG | ecosystem: Engineered > Solid waste > Landfill > Unclassified | place...
AAAATCTCGATTCCAAAAGCAGAAGAAGCAAAACCGAAAGAAATAGAAATTAAAGTGAAATAATTCTTTTGTATTTTAGAAGCCCATAAGTTAATTCTTATGGGCTTTTGTTTATTTTAAAGAAACAGTATTTGAAAATTTAGGAGAAAATTTATGAGTGAAACCGCAGAGAAATTTCAATTTAAGGCAGAAGTAAAACAGTTGTTAGATATATTAGTTCATTCGCTTTATACAAGCAGAGAGATTTTTTTAAGAGAATTAGTTTCGAATGCTTCTGATGCATTAGATAAGTTACGATTTGAATCGAATAGAGGAACGGAGATAGTTGATAAAGATTTGCCATTAGAAATCAGAATCGATTTTGATGAAAAAGAAAAAACAATAACCGTGAAAGATACGGGTATTGGAATGACAAAAGATGAATTGATTAATAACATTGGTACAATTGCCAAATCAGGCTCGGCAGAATTTCTAAAGACTTTGCAAGAGAGCAAGGGTGACGCTAATAATATAATCGGAAAATTTGGAGTCGGATTTTATTCCGTTTTTATGATTGCAAAGGAAGTCGTTATTAAAAGTAAATCATTCAAAGCGGATGCACCAGCAATTGAATGGAAGTCTGATGGACTCGGTGATTTTGAAATAAAAGAGATCGATGAAAAATTAGAAAGAGGAACAACTATAATTATTCATCTAAAAGATGATGCTGTTGAATATGCATCTGATTGGAAATTAAAAGGGATTGTTAATAAGCATTCTAATTTTATTAATTTCCCGATTTTTATTAAAGAAGAAAAAGTAAATACAGTAAATGCTATATGGCGCGAACCGAAGTCTTCCGTAACAAAAGAGCAATATGATGAATTTTATAAGTTCTTAAGTTACGATACCGAGAGCCCACTTGAAGTAATTCATAAATCAGTTGATGCACCTATTCAATTTAATTCACTTTTATTTATTCCGAAAAAAAGTGATGAATATTTTTGGATGAATAAAGACAATTATGGATTGGATTTGTACGTAAGAAGAGTACTTATTCAACATAAGAATAAAGATTTATTACCGGAGTATTTAAGTTTCGTAAAAGGAATTGTCGATTCGGAAGATTTGCCTTTGAATATATCAAGAGAGACGTTACAAGAGAATGCGGTCTTTTCAAAAATATCGCAAAGTGTAACGAATCAGATACTTTCACAGTTAGCTGATATTGCTAAGAATGATTCTGTTAAATATAATGATTTCTGGAAAGAGCATGGAAGAGTATTCAAGCTTAGTTATATGGATTTCGTTAATCAAGAAAAGATCGTGGAATTGCTTCGTTTCAATTCTTCATTCAATGAAAAGAAAGAAGACTTATCATCAATTGCAGAATATGCTGCACGAATGAAAGAGGATCAAAAGGAAATTTATTATGCGTTTGGTACAAGCAGAGAAGGATTAGCACTCGATCCTCATTTAGAAATATTCAGAGATAAAGGAATCGAAGTGCTTTATTTATTTGATCCGATTGATGAATTTGTAATAAGTGCATTTAGAAAATATAAAGATTTCGAATTCAAGTCAGTAGAAAATGCTGATGCCAAAAAATTAGAGAAGTTTTCTAACTTAAAAGAGAAAGAAAAGAAGTTCGATAAATTAGCTAAGGACGATAAAAAGCAGTTTAGCAGTTTATTGAGTAAAATGAAGTCGATACTTGGTGATAAAATAGAGGATATAAAAGAGACTGAGAGATTATCAGGTAGTCCGGCATGTTTATCAAGTAAAGATGAAGGACTAACCTCTTCGATGAAGAAAATCTTGAAGATGCAGAATCAAGATATGGGTCAGGAGAAGAGAATATTGGAGATAAATCCAGATCATACATTGGTTAGAAATATGATAACTGTGTTTAAGAAAAATGCTGAAGATGAGTTTATTGTGAATGTAACAAATCAGTTATATGAATCAGCGTTATTACTTGAAGGTAATCTCGAAGACCCGCATGCACTTGTGGATAGATTAAATAAAATGCTTGAGCAATCGAGCGAATGGTATGTAAAAGTAAAATCGGAATAAACATTGAAAGCTCCCCAAAAGGGAGTTTTTTTTTACTAGTTCAATTTGTTTAAGTGCACTAAAGTGCATAAAAGCTAAATATTTGGGTCAAAGGTAGAAAACTTTTTCGTAAATATGCACTACTATGTATTGAATTATTATTGAAAGACTTGGGGAGATAAAAATTTACTTGACTTAAAAGAAAAATCGGAGTAATTTGTAGGTAATGTAAACGTTTACATAGGGAAATGGCACCTACAATTAAAGAAATAGCGAAATTAGCCGGAGTATCGATTGCAACGGTATCAAGAGCATTAGCAAATGACCCAAAGGTTACCCCTTCGACCAAATCGAAAATTGATTCTATTGCACGAAAAATTAATTATCAGCCAAACTTAATGGCAATAAACTTCGTAAAAAAAACTTCCAATCTAATAGGATTAATTCTTCCACATTTATATGATGAATTTTATTCGGACATAATTAAGGGTGTGGAGAAATACGCTCAAGGAAGTGGATATTATACTTTAGTTACAAGTTCAGCAGATGAAGATTCACTAAGTGATTCGATTGCAAATTTTACTTCAGGGGGATTATCCGCCGGGTTTATCATTATGCTTACTTCCGAAAATGATGAAATAGTGGAACAATTACGACATAGTAATACTCCATTTGTAGTAATTTCGGATAAATCGCTTTCAAGAGAATTTAATTCCGTAACAATCAATAATTATGAAGCATCTTTAAAGTTATGCAAGCATGTTTTTTCTAAAAAGAAATATGCAAGCATAAAATATATTTCAGGTCCAAAAAGCAATATAGATTCCCAGATGAGAAAAGATGGTTTTAAGGATGCGTGTAAAGAATTTTCAATAGCAATAAAGAAGAAAGATATAATAGAGGGTGATTTTACATTTGAAAGTGGGGAAAGAATTTGCAAGGAAATTTTCTCTGAAGAAAAAATCCCTGAGTTGATATTAACAGGCAATGATATGATGGCTTTAGGGTGCATCAAGGTTATAAATAAGAATAAATTAAAATTAGGTGAAGATATTTTTATTGCAGGGATCGATGGAATTATTTTGGGACAGATGATAAGTCCAAGATTAACAACAATGAAAATTCAAACTGAATTAATAGGCACAAATGCAGTAAAGATGCTCTTGGATCAAATGAAAGTCAATAGTCATAAACACAGAAACTCAAACGTAGTTACGGAATTATTAAAAGGGAATACGATATAAAAAGGGAAGCTAATGAAGCAATTTGAAACAAAATATGGTTATTTCGAGAAAGACGAATATATTATTAAAACATACAGAACTCCCAAGCCGTGGGTAAATGTTGTATCGAATGGTAAGTATGGATTTGTAGTATCGCAAACAGGAGGCGGATTCAGTTGGGATACTCATTCAGAATTTAATCGATTGAACCGCTGGCATCAGGATATGATTCAGGATAATTGGGGGAAGTATTTTTATTTAAAAAATAATAAGAGCGGAGAAATCTGGTCGCCGACTTGGCAGCCAGTTAGAAAAGAATTAGATAAATATGAAGCACATTATGGAACCGGTTATGTTTTATTTTCATCTGAATTTCAAGGGATAGAAGTAAATATTAAAGGATTTGTCCCATTTGGAGAGAATCTTGAGATTTGGAATTTTTCTATAATAAATAATTCCGGAGAAGATGTTGATCTATCAATGTATACATATTTTGAATGGTGTCTTGGTTCATCAGCAGATCATCATAGAGAATTCCATAAGCAATTTATAGAAACAGAATTTTCGAAAGAATTAAATGCAATGACAGCAAAAAAAAGAATGTGGGATATTCCACTCGGAGAAAGAGGGCATTGGAATATTGAATATCCTTATATCGGTTTTATTGCTTCTGATAGGGAGATAACAGATTATGAAGGGGATAAAGAATCATTCATTGGAAATTATGGAAGTCTCAATAATCCAGAAGGAATTAGTAAGAATGAATTGACAAAAAAAACCGGTAAATGGAACGACTCGGTTGCAGTAATAAAAATTGATTCAAAAGTAGCAGTAGGATCAAAAGACGATTTCTCAATTTTTATGGGAATCGAATCATCCAAAGAAAATATTGCTTCTGCGATAAATAAATTTTCCTCGCAGGAGAAAGTTGAAAACGCACTCGAAAAAGTTAAGCAAAATTGGCGTGAACTTTTAGGGAATCTAGAAGTACAAACCCCCGATGGAGCATTGAATTTATTAGTCAACCAGTGGCTTAGGTATCAAGCGATTGCTGGGAGACTTTGGGGGCGCACAGCATATTATCAGCAGAGCGGTGCATTTGGATTTAGAGATCAGTTGCAGGACAGTTTAGTTTATCTACCAATTAAACCGGAATGGACGGCCGATCAGATTAAGCTTCATGCAAGGCATCAATTTAAAGATGGACAGGTATTGCATTGGTGGCATCCAATTTCGGAAACGGGGTTGCAAACTAAAATGACTGATGATTTGCTTTGGCTTCCTTACGTTATTGCGCAATACATAAAAGAAACAGATGACTATTCGATTTTGGAAAAGAAAGAACCATACTATGATGATAAAACAGAAGATACCTTATTAGATCATTGTATCGCTGCAATTGAAAAAGTATTAACCCGATTCAGTGAAAGAGGACTCCCGTTAATTGGGGCAGGGGACTGGAACGATGGCTTAAGTGCCGTTGGATTAGATATGAAAGGTGAATCGATCTGGTTGTCCCAATTTTTCTATTTGGTACTAAATGAGTTCACTCCCTTGCTTGATGATAAAAGTGTTTTAATAGAAAAATATCTGGCAGTGGCAGAGAAATTGAAAAATGCAGTAGAAGAATATGGCTGGGATGGAGAGTGGTATTGGAGAGCTTCAAAAGATAATGGAGAACTTATCGGAAGCAGAAATTCACCGGAAGGAAAAATATTTTTAAATGCACAGACCTGGTCAGTATTAAGTGGAATCGGTTCGGAAGAAAGACAATTACAAGCTATGGAATCGGCAGAAAAGAATTTATTAAAAGACAATGGGGCACTCCTTTTAGCACCTGCATATTCAAAGCCGGATAATTATATTGGATACTTATCTAGATATGCTCCGGGGAGAAGAGAAAATGGTGGAGTATATACTCATGCCGCTACTTGGGCTATATGGGCTTTTGCAAAATTGAAACAGTGTGGAAATACATTCGAGGCATATAAAAGATTGAATCCGATATTAAGCGGAATGGACCCGGATAGATATGTTGCTGAACCATTCGTAACACCCGGAAATATTGATGGACCTGATTCGCCGAATTATGGAATGGCGGGCTGGACTTGGTACACCGGTTCTGCTTCGTGGTATCAAAAAGTAATCGTTGATCAGATTCTTGGTATTCGGGCGTCGAAAGAGGGATTAGTAATTGACCCATGTATTCCGAAGGAATGGAATTCATTTAGTGTAAAAAGAAAATTCAGAGGCACTGTTTACGCTATAACAGTAGATAATACAAATCATTCAGATACAGGAGTACGGAAAGTTCTTGTTGATGGAGAAGAAGTGGAATCGAATGTATTAAATGTAAGCGGAAAAGAATCCGTAGAAGTAAAAGTGATTTTAGGTTAAGTAAGGAACTGAAATGAAAAAACTTTTATTTTTTCTATTACTAATTCCCGTATTTAATTTTTCGCAGGTCGATTATAATCTTGCGAAAGATGAGCGGGAACTATTAGATTCACTTCAAAGGAGAACATTTAATTATTTTCTAAATGAGGTGAATGAAAAGAACGGATTAGTAAAAGACCGCTCGGCAAAAGAATCTCCTGCAAGTATTGCGGCTGTGGGGTTTGGATTACCCACTTATGCGATTGCAGCGGAAAGAGGATGGATAACTCGTAAGAAAGCTTATGACATTACATTGACAACATTAAAATTCTTTTTAAAATCGGAGCAGAGTAAATCACCAAAAGCAACAGGGTATAAAGGCTTTTATTATCATTTCTTAGTAATGAATAATGGTAAAAGAGAATGGAAATCGGAATTATCTTCAATAGATACAGCATGGTTATTAGCGGGATTAATTTTTTGTCGTCAGTATTATTCAGGGGAGGCACCAGAAGAAATTGAGATAAGAAAAATATCGACAAGATTAATCGAAAGAGTCGATTGGAATTTCATGCAGTTGAAAGACGGGAAATACAAGTATGGTATTAGTCTTGGCTGGTCGCCCGAAGGTGGTTTCCATAACCGCGGTTGGCATGGATATGATGAATCATTATTTATCTATATTCTTGCAGCGGGTTCGGGGATGAAAAATCCGACTAAAGCTTATGATTCATGGCTTAGTACCTATGTATGGCAGGAACCGTATCAAGGATTAGATCATTTAATCTTTCCTCCAATGTTCGGGCATCAATACACAAATATGTTTATCGATTTCAGGAATCTTTCTGATAAATATATGAGAGAAAAGGGAATCGATTATTTTGAAAATTCGAGAAGAGCAGTTTTAACACAACAAAGATATGCAATTGAGAATCCGCTTAAATGGAAAGGTTATGGAGAATTAATGTGGGGTTTAAGTGCGTGTGATGGACCGGAAGCAAAAAATAATAAAGATGGCAAAGAGTATTTGGGGTATGCTGCAAGAGGCACCAGTGGTATGGATTCAGTTCTATTTGATGATGGGACTTTAGCACCTACCGCTGTTGCAGCATCCCTACCCTTTGCTCCCGAAGTTTGTTTGCCCACTCTTGAGAACATGAAAATTATGTATGGTGATAAAGGTCTTTGGGATAAGTATGGTTTTCAGGATGCATTTAATCCTACTGCTGAATGGGTTGCAACAGATTGTCTTGGAATCGATCAAGCACCGATAGTCATTATGATTGAGAATTTTTATTCGGGACTTATATGGAAGACGATCATGAAAGACCCTATAATTAAGAAGGGATTAGAAATTCTCGATTTTAAATATGTGAGAAAAGAATGATATGAAAAAATTAATATTTTTATTTCTCATAGTATCTTCCTTATATGGTCAGAAAAAATTATTAGACGATTTTGAATCGCTTGCCGGTTGGAGCGTATTTGGTTCAGATGGCGTTATTACAAATATCTCTTTGGTTGATGGCATAAATGGAAAGGCAATAAAATTTGATTACGATTTTACTAATGGTTCAGGATATGGAGGAATAAGAAAACAATTTACAACAAACCTACCCGAAAATTTTCAATTCATTTTTAATCAAAAAGCAGTTTCCCCAAATAATAATTTCGAGTTCAAGTTAGTAGATAATACCGGCGATAATGTTTGGTGGCAGAATAGTATTAATTACACTTTCCCAATTGATTGGCAAAAAATTAAGATCAAAAAAAGGCATATCTCATTTGCATGGGGACCGATTGCCGATCAATCATTAAATAAATTCGACAAAATTGAATTTACAATCGCTTCTTATTCCGGAGGCAAAGGTTCAATGATAATAGACGATCTTTATTTTGAAGAGTTACCTCCTGAAACCGATGATTTACCTGAACCTATTATAAATAATACGGTATATGATTTCGGGAGGAAGATTGAGATAGGCGGACTTAATATTTATTGGGAAAAAGAAAATTTACCAGATAGCGTTAATATTTTAATTTCTGATGATGATATTAATTGGAGCGAGATTTATCATTTATCAAGTATATCGGGGTATGCTAATTATATACGTACAATTGGTGAAGAAGGGCGATATATAAAATTAGTTTCGTTCCCCGAAGAGAAATCTAAAAGCATTGAAAATATTAAAATAAATCCAGTAAAGTATTCGGAGGATAAGAATCAATTTTTTATAAATATCTCGAAAGAAACGGGACGAGGGCACTATCCGCGATACACAAATGAGGAAGCATCTTATTGGACAATCGTAGGTGTGGATGCGGATGCAAAAGAGGCGATGATTAATGAAGATGGTGCAATAGAGGTTGATAAAAAAAGTTTTATGATTGAACCATTTATTTTTACGAATGGTACACTTCTTAATTGGAATAATGTAGAAAAGATTCAATCATTAGAAAATAAATATCTCCCGATTCCAAATGTACAATGGGAGAAAGATGGATTGGAGCTAAAGATACAATCATTCGCTTCGGGAGAAGCAAATAAAAATTCCACATTAAACATTTCTTATGAATTAAAAAATAATAGTGATAAAGTGCAAAGCGGTTCGCTTTATTTAGCGATAAGACCATTCCAAGTAAATCCCTATTATCAATGGCTAAATATAATCGGAGGTGTTTCAGAAATTAAAAAGATTGAATATTGCGGTAATGAAATATTAGTTGATCATAAAAAGATAATTCTAAATGAAAAGCCAGATGGATTTGGGGCGGTTAATTTTAATAATGGCGAAATAGTAAATTATATAAATGAAAATAAATTACCCGATAACAAAAAGATTGAAGATAAATTAAGCTTAGCTTCCGGTGCTTTGGAATATAAATACGAATTGAAGGTGGGTGAATCGAGGGCAGTCTATGTGTCAATTCCGTTTTATTCTGATACCGATTCCGAAATGAATTATGAAGCTAAGCTTGAACTTATCAAAGATTACTGGGAGAAGAAATTAACGAGAGTAAAATTCAATCTTCCACCCTCTGCCGATAAACTTATAAATACAGTCCGGACGAATATCGGGAATATATTAATCAATAAAGATGGATATGGTTTTCAACCCGGTTCGAGATCGTATGAAAGATCATGGATAAGAGATGGTGCTCTTACGTCATCAGCATTAATGAAAATGGGATTAGTAGATGAAGTATTAAATTTTGCTGATTGGTATACCAAGTATCAATTTGAATCGGGTAAAGTTCCATGTGTAGTAGATAGGCGCGGACCCGATCCTGTGCCCGAGAATGATAGTCATGGCGAGTTTATTTATCTTATAAAACAATACTATAATTACTCTAAGGATAAACAATTCTTAAGGGATAAATTTGATAACGTACTTAATGCAATAGAATATATGCATAGTTTGATTCAAGAGAGAAAAACTGATCATTATAAAAATGGAAATGACAGTGTGAGAGCGCAATATGGTCTGCTACCTGAATCAATCAGTCATGAAGGGTATTCAGCAAAGCCGATGCATTCATATTGGGATGATTTTTGGGGTATGAAAGGATTTAAGGATGCTGTTGATATAGCTGAAATACTTGGCGAAAAAGAAACGGCAGAAAAATTAAAAAGCTATCGCGATGAATTTGAAAAGAATTTATATAATTCAATTAATCTTGCAATGAAATATAAGGGAATAGATTATATCCCAGGATGCGCTGAGCTAGGTGATTTCGATGCAACATCTACAACAATAGCATTATATCCTGTAAATGAATTTCATAATCTACCAAAGCCACAGATTTATAATACATTTAACAAGTATTATGATTTCTTTTTAGATAGAGAAAAGCTGGAAACGAATTGGGAAGCCTATACACCTTATGAAATAAGAGCAATCGGTTCATTTATTTTTCTTGATCAACCAGATAGGGCACATCATTTAATCGATTATTTCTTGGAAGCACAACGACCTGATGACTGGAATCATTGGGCAGAAGTGGTTTGGAAAGATTATCGGGCACCTCGATTCATAGGGGATATGCCTCATACATGGGTCGGCTCAGATTTTATAAATGCAGCTCGTGCACTATTCATTTATGAAAATGAATATGATTCATCTCTTGTAATTGGTGCGGGACTTAAAAAAGATTGGATCGATTATGATAAAGGAATATCGATAGAAAATTTGTATAATAATTATGGGACACTTTCTTATTCGGTAAAGAAAGAAGGGGATTCATACAAAGTAAAAATTTGGGGAGAGATGAATAAACCCAACGGCGGAATAATAATTAAGAATTTTAATGATAAAAAACTGCCGATTTCTGTGATGATTAGTGGTGAATCGCTGAAAGATTTCGATGAAAGTGCAATCCAAATAAATGAATTCCCTGCAGAAGTAATAATAAAATATTAATGAAAAAGAATAAATGAGAATGAATAAATTAAAAATAGTTTTTCTGTTATTAGTAACTTTTACAATAAATTGTGCACAAGATACCACTCCGCCTTCTATTCCACAGAATGTAAAATCGATAAATTATGAATTGCATTCAGATATAGTATGGAATAGTAATAGCGAAAGCGATTTATCGGGTTATAAGATTTATAAGAAGGCGGGTGATACATATACCCTCCAAAAACTTCAACCAAAAGAGAAAAACTATTTTTCGGTTTATGTAGGTAATGGCAGTAATTATATTTATAAGGTTTCGGCTATAGATCAAAGTGGAAATGAATCGCAATTAAGCGGCGAACTTTCTTTGTCATCGAAACAGATGGGCGATAACGATTTTCTTGATATGGTTCAGAGAGCGGTATTTAGATATTTTTGGAATTACGCTGACCCGGTATCTGGATTGATGAGAGAAAGATATCATCCGAATAATGGTGATCGTACGGCGACTATTGGTGGAAGCGGCTTTGGTATTATGGCGATCCCTGTTGGAGTAGAAAGAGGTTTCATTTCGAGAGAAGAAGGTGCTGAAAGGATATTAAAGATTGCAGATTTCTTATTGAATAAAGCGGATCGTTTTCATGGAGTTTACCCTCATTGGATAAATGGCTCGACAGGAAAAGTAATTCCATTTTCCACAAAAGACGATGGAGGCGATCTTGTAGAGAGTTCTTTTTTAATTCAAGGGCTTCTTACCGTTAGAGCTTATTTTGATAACGGAACGGAAGAGGAAGTTTCTCTGAGAGATAAAATTACTCAGATATGGGATGAAGTGGAATGGAGTTGGTATAAGCAAGTCGGACAGAATTGGCTAACTTGGCATTGGTCTCCTCAAAATCAATTCTCAATGAATATGGCATTGAAAGGATGGAACGAAACATTTATGCCTTATCTATTAGCGGCAGCGCGATATAAAATGAGTGTCAATTCAAATTTTGGAATACATCCTTATTATATATCATCGGGATGGGGGGGAAATACTAATAATTTTTATAAGGAAAGAACGGTTAATGGCTTTCCTTTAATTTTAGGTTCGGGATATGGCGGACCGTTATTTTTTACTCATTATTCATTCTTAGGATTCGATCCAAGGAATATTAAACATCAAGTCAATAGTAATTGGATAAATTATTTTACTCATAATAAAAATCAATCATTAGCGAATCATTCATTCAGTGTTATTAATCCAAATAATAGAGTGGGATATAGCAATGAGATATGGGGTTTAACGGCAAGTTATTCAATTCCGGGTCAAGGATATTTAGCGCATGAACCGGGTAATGATAATGGTACGATTGCTCCGACTGCGGCATTATCTTCTATGCCATATACACCAACTGAATCAATAGCGGCTTTAAAAGCGTTTTATAGAAATTATGCCTTTGATACAAATGGGAATGAAAAACTTTGGGGTGAATATGGATTTAAGGATGCGTTCAATTTGACTTATAAATCTGTAAATGTGAGCGGACAGTGGTTTTCAGACGGCTGGCTGGCAATAGATCAGGGACCGATAATAGTAATGATTGAGAATTATCGGTCGCAATTGTTGTGGAATAATTTCATGTCAGTTCCCGAAATAAAAATGGCACTTGATGCGATTGGATTCGTACCTGACTCAACAACTTCGGTGAATGAAAATAATTTAGAACTCCCGACTACAATCAAATTAGAACAGAATTACCCAAATCCGTTTAACCCCACCACAACAATAAGTTATGCAATACCTTTCGAGGGAAATGTAAAACTCGAGATTTATAATTCACTCGGCGAGATAGTAAATATTCTTCAAGATAGTTATCAAGATGCGGGGAATCATTCGATTGCTTGGACAGGCAAAGACAGTAATGGAAACTCGCTCTCTTCAGGGATCTATTTTTATCGGTTAATAAGTAATGATTTTGTTCAGGTAAAAAAGATGACGTTAATAAAATAGCATCAAATGACCATAGGAATAATAATAAAGCTGCCTATCATAGGGCAGCTTTGGTTTTTGAAAAATAGTGATAATAATATTGAATTATTTCAGTTATATTTGCCTAATTAATCTTTAATATTTTTCAGGCTCAGAATCTGGTTTAAATGAAAAAGAAATTCATTGCTATCATCACTATTATATCTTTAATTTTTATTTCTTGTTCAAATGAGAACGAAGATAAAATTATAATAAATTTCTGGGCAATGGGTGTAGAAGGAGAATATGTTTCGAGATTAGTCTCTGATTTTGAAAAAGAAAATCCGAATGTTAAAGTTAACGTGCAACAGATCCCATGGACCGCCGCACATGAAAAACTAATTACTGCATTCGCGAGCGAAACGTTACCTGATGCTTTCCAATTAGGTAATACATGGGTACCGGAATTTAATTCTCTTAGTACAATCCAACCACTCGATTCATTAGTAAACTCTTCATTAATTATAAATAAAGAAAATTATTTTTCAGGCATTTGGGACACAAACGTTCTAGATAGTACTATATATGGAATTCCATGGTATGTTGATACGAGAGTTTTGTTTTACCGAAAAGACATAATTAAAGAAGCGGGATATACTGAAGGTCCTAAGACTTGGGATGAACTTTACGAAATGAGTAAGGCGATAAAAAAACTTCCAAAATACTCAAAGACCTTTCCGTTTTTTATCCCGACAAATGAATGGTTACCATTTATTTTATTCGGTGTTCAGAATGGTGCGGATTTACTAAAAGATAATAGCACTTACGGAAATTTCTCAGGTAAAAAGTTTACTGTTGCATATTCGTACTTAATGAAGTTTTATAAAGAAGGATTAGCTCCAACCGATTTACAGCAGGTATTAAATTTATATCAAGCATTCGGTGAAGGATATTTTACTTTTTATATCACGGGTCCTTGGAACGTAACAGAAATGAAAAATCGATTTCCTAAAGAACTTCAAAATGATTGGATGACAGCTCCATTACCATCACCTGATTCTACTTATCCCGGAAAATCATTAGCGGGTGGCGCAAGTTTAGTTCTAAATAAATATTCTAAAAACAAAAAGGTAGCATGGAAATTTATTGAGTTCCTTTCGAGACCTGATGTTCAATTAAAATTTTATAATTTGGTTTCATCACTTCCGGCAGTAAAATCAGTTTGGGAAGATTCTACTTTCACATCCAATAAATATATGAGTGCTTTTTATACTCAATTAAATAATACAGTCCCGACACCAAAGATCCCTGAATGGGAACAGATAGTATCATCTAAAATTCAGCAATATGCGGAGCAGACTGCTAGAGGCAAAAAGGGAATATCGAAAGCATTAAAAGAATTGGATGCTGACGTAAATAAAATACTTGAAAAAAGAAGATGGATGTTGGGTAAAGAATAAATGAAATCAAAAACAAAATTCAGCGCATTACTACTTTTTCTTGGGCCCTCTTTAGGGGTAATATCTTTATTCTTCTTTATTCCTGTAGTAGCTGCATTTTCACTTAGCTTTACCGATTTCGATATCTATTCATTAGGCAGTTGGGAATATTTACGATTTGTCGGATTAAAAAATTATATCGATCTTATAAACGATCCGCTATTTTGGACTGCACTTAAAAACACTTTCTATTTTGTTCTACTTGGCGGACCGCTTTCTGTTGGTGTTTCATTAGGCACTGCAATGCTGCTCAATTCAAAATATATAAAATGGAAAGGGTTATTCCGTTTAGTATATTTTCTCCCGGTTGTTACAACACTTGTGGCAGTATCGATTGTGTGGCGTTATATATATCATCCTCGTTTTGGATTGCTTAATTATGTGCTTAGTTTTGTAGGAGTGGGACCATTTGATTGGCTCGGTGATCCTAATTTAGCAATGCCAGCAATTATACTTATGGCAGTATGGAAAAATTTTGGATACAATATGATAATCTTTATTGCGGGATTGCAAAATATTCCTGAAGAACTTTACGAAGCGGCAAGCATTGAAGGGGCGAGTGGATGGCAGAAGTTTAAGAGTATAACTATCCCAATGCTTGCACCAACTACTTTATTTATAAGTGTTATAACGATGATCGGTTACTTCCAGTTATTTGCCGAGCCATATATAATGACTCAAGGAGGACCGCTTAATAGTACGCTCAGTATAGTTTATTATATGTATCAAGAAGGTTTCAGATGGTGGAATATCGGTTATTCTACAGCACTAGCATTTATGTTATTCATTATTATACTTATTGGAACATTAATCCAATTTAAGGTGCAAAAGATAGATGAGTGAAAGATTAAAAAAAATATTGGTGATATTAACGGCGACTATAATTGCGTTTATGTCGCTTATGCCTTTCGTATGGATGGTCTTTGCATCGTTTATGAAATCGGGCGAAGCTAATGTTTATCCGCCCAAATTAATACCTGACGAGTTTGTTCTTACTCACTATATCACTTTATTCACTAGATTAAACTTAACCGGATATTTGATTAATAGTTTAGTTATAAGTGTCGGAGTAACATTTATTTCATTGATAATAAATTCAATGTCGGGATATGCATTTGCTAAAATGGCATTTAGAGGAAAGAAGCATATATTTAATTCATTATTAAGTGCGATGGTAATTCCGGGTCAGGTAACAATGTTGCCGGTATTTCTTATGCTGAAAAATATGGGATTGATTAATACATATTGGGCAATACTTATTCCGGGAATGGCTTCGATATTCGGGATATTTCTTATTAAGCAATATGCGTTATCGATTCCTGATAGCTTAATAGAGGCAGCGAGAATGGATGGCGGGACGGAAATTCAGATTTACTGGAAAGTGATACTTCCATTATGCAAACCGATATTGGTAACATTAGGTATATTTACATTTATGGGAACGTGGAATGACTTCCTCTGGCCTCTTATAGTAATGACGGATTCATCGATGTACACATTGCCTGTGGCTCTTGCTAATCTTATGGGTGAACATACACAAGATACAGAATTAATGATGGCAGGATCGGTTATTACTATTATTCCTGTTATTGTTGTATTTTTAGCTTTACAAAAATATTATATAAAAGGGATAATGCTCGGAAGCGTTAAAGGATAAAATTATGGCATCAGTTAAATTAGAAAATATCACTAAGTTTTATGAAAGTAAAATACCTGCGGTAGATAAAGCAAGTTTTGATATCAATGATAAAGAGTTTGTTGTATTAGTAGGACCTTCGGGCTGTGGCAAATCGACAACTTTAAGAATGATTGCCGGATTGGAAGAGATTTCATCGGGAGAATTATATATAGATGATCGATTGGTAAATGATGTCTCTCCGAAGGATCGTGATATCGCTATGGTATTTCAAAATTATGCACTTTATCCTCACATGACCGTTTACGAAAATATGGCGTTTGGATTAAAGTTAAGGAAAGTAGATAAAAACGAAATTAAAAAAAGAGTAATGAATGCAGCTGAAATACTAGGTATTGTAGATTATTTAGAACGCAAGCCGAAAGCATTATCTGGTGGACAGAGACAACGTGTGGCAGTAGGAAGAGCAATAGTTCGCCAGCCGAAAGTTTTTTTATTCGATGAACCATTGAGCAACCTTGATGCAAAGTTAAGAGTTCAGATGCGTACAGAAATATCGAAACTTCATAAAAGATTACAAGCTACAATAGTATATGTAACGCATGATCAGACCGAAGCAATGACGATGGGGGATCGGATTGTTGTAATGAAAGATGGTTTGATTCAGCAGATTGATAGCCCGCTGAATTTATATAATTTCCCTAATAATAAATTTGTAGCTGGATTCATAGGAAGTCCGGCAATGAATTTTATTGAAGGGAAGATTACTGATTCTGGCAGACTTCAATTCGTTACGAAGAATGGAAGTGTAACAATGAATTTAGGAGAATCATTTTCGTTCTTAAAGAAAGCTGCAGGTAAAGAAGTAACACTCGGGATTAGACCTGAAGACATACTTTGCGATCAAACAGAAAGCGAATCACTACAACTATTAAGATGTAATTTAGATGTAGTAGAACCAATGGGGAATGAGATTTTTGTTTACACTGCAATAGAAGATCAACCGATAATAGCACGGTTAGTTACGCAAGATTTACCGACAGTAGGAATGCCTTATAATTTATATCTAAGATTAAATAAACTCCATTTTTTTGAAAAAGAAACAGGAAATGCAATAAGAGGTTAGTCGTCAAAGAAAATTATTGCTTTTTGAAAAACTGTTTATTATTTTTGAATCAATATTCATTAAAGATATATGCGATTAAAAGAAGGACATAAAGAGAAAGATATTATTGAAGCGGCGATTAAAGTTTTTGCCGAATTCGGATATCATAATGCTAAGATATCTACGATTGCTAAGAAAGCAAATGTAGCTACTGGTAGTGTTTATGTCTATTATAAGAATAAAGAAGATATACTCTTTAATATATTTGATACGCTTTGGCAGGATTTATTTGAGAAATTAAGAATTGTATCAGATAATAGTGCACTTCTGCCCGATGAAAAAGTTGAATTAATGGTGGATATGGTTTTTGAAGTATTCTCAGGGAATCCATCATTAGCAGTTGTATTTGTTAATGAACAGAATAATATTATTCGTCTCGGTGAATACAGATTTAATGATTACTACGAAAAATTCCTTGATTTTGCTGAGGCTGTATTGAAAGAAGGAATCGCAAAAGGAGTATTTAGAAAAGAAATTGACCTAAATGTTTTTAGAAGTTTCATTTTTGGTGCTATAAGATATCTGCTGCATGTTTGGGCAGAAGACCCGAAAAAGATAGGCATTAAAAAAATCAGCAGTACTGTAAAGAACTTACTACTACACGGAATAATGTAACACACTCGAAATTAAACACACACACCCTCCTATGAAACGGTGGATAAGACAGACTATTAGGAAGTCTGCCGTTTCTGGGATTTTTTCTCCCAAATCACAAACTCAGATTCCAACTTACAATTACCTTCAATAGAATTTAATATCTGCTTAACAATACTTAAATATATTTGAAAAATATTTAATAATTTTATGTAACAATAAAGAATCAATTATCAATAAGGAGCATCAATGTATTTTGATATTGTAACGTGGAGTATCTGGTTAATTGGTTTTGTGATACTTGTTATTTGGATATTGGTGCCTGTACAAGAATTCAAAAAACTACTAAGAAAAAAACAGATCCAATTTAGAAAAGACGAGGAGAAATAATTGAATAGTATTGATTTTATTATTGTATTCGTATTTCTTGCGGGTATGTTTTATATCGGTTCGATTTTCTATAAATGGGTGGGGGATTCGGATGATTTTTATTTAGCCGGAAGACAATTAACTCCATTTATTCTTGCGGCGGTTTTAGCTGCCACGAACGTTAATATGTACAGCTTTGTCGGGCAGGCGGGTATTGCATATAAAGAAGGTATCCAAATTATATGGCAGACTTGGACAGGCAATATGGCAATGGTTCTTGCCGGTTTATTTGTCCTCCCGATTTTTAGAAGATTACGAATAAGGACGATACCTGAATTTTTAGAGATGAGATACAGTAAGGGTGTAAGAACATTCGTCGCAATTCTATGGATTTTTCGATTAGCATTTTGGCTTGGAGTTGTATTATATACTGCTATTGTAGCGGCTCAAGTTCTTTCGGGGTTTGAATCTTTCACCGGATGGATTTTAATATTTAGCGTTGTTGTAATTGTTTATACAATGCTTGGCGGTATGTGGTCGGTAGCATTTACGGATGTTATTCAATTTGTATTGATGTTAGCAAGTGCTTTATTATTACTCCCAATTGCTATGGCAGCAGTTGGTTGGTTTCCCGGATTAATGGCAAAAATTCCTGCGGATTCTGTTACGTTAGTTAAGCAAACAGGAACTTATAATTGGAAATTTGTAATAGCAATATTTTTACTTGGTATTCAATGGGCATGTGTAGATCAGGGATTATTACAAAGAGCATTCGGAGCGAATAGTACAAAATCAGTTGCTAAAGGCTTAGTACTTGCGGGAATTATTACAACACCATTTGCACTTTTATGGAATCTTCCTGGTTTAGCCGCTCGAGTATTATATCCCGGATTGGCAAATGCTGATTCTGCAGTACCGATGTTAATATCGAATTTAATACCAAACATAGCACTCGGTTTTGTAGTTGTAGGATTATTATCCTCACAGTTATCTACAATATCAGGTAATCTTAATGGAGTAGCTACAATCTTTACATCAGATATTTATAAAAATGTATTAAAACGCGATGCATCCGAAAAAGATTTATTAAAAGTAGCTCGAATAATCACTGTTGTAATTGGAATATTGATGATGATATTTACTTATTTCGTTCCAATACTCGGAGGTGCGGTAAATGCTTACTTAACAATTATTGCTATAATGGATATGCCATTATTCATTATAGCAGTTGTTTATGGATTACTATGGAAGCGGGTTAATTGGCAGGGAGCAATTGGCGGTTATATAGCAGGTGCAATTGCCGGTGCTATTGGGCAATTTGTTTTTAAGTATGATTTTAATATTACTACATTTATCACTGCTGGTGTTACATTAATTATTACACCAATTATTACATTAATGACTAAGAAAGATAATAATCCGTTTTTAGAAACGATATGGAAATCAAAAACTATAAGCGATGAAGAGATTGAGAGCAATGATATATATAATATATTCCCAAAGACAGTTAAAGGTAAATTAAGTTTAGGAGTACTTGCGATAGGACTTATAATATTCTTATCAGGTGTAGTAAGTGGAGCATTTGATTTTAATTATGCTTCGCATATATCTGTTTCAGGAATGGGGATATTTTTTATAGGTGGTTTATTTAGGTCATATACTGACTAATATCTGCAGGAGAAGGAATTGAAAAAATTGGTTGCGAAAATAAAAGTTTCAACACCCGGAAGAATATGTTTATTTGGTGAGCATCAAGATTACTTAAATCTTCCGATTATTGCATCTGCGATATCGAAAAGAATTTATATTGAAGGTTATAAAAGACTCGATTCGATGGTGAATATACAAATGCCCGATATTGGTAAACATGAATCATTTTATTTGAGTGGCCCATTAAAATATGAAATAGAGAGGGATTATTTAAGAAGTACAATTAATGTTTTATTGAGAGAAAAATTTACCTTCTCAAAGGGATTTGATTGTATAATACATGGTGAAATACCAATAAATGCGGGTACTTCATCATCATCAGCATTAATTGTATCGTGGATAAATTTCTTAACGCGATTAAGTGATCAAGAAATAATAATGCCAGCAGAAGAGATCGCTTTATTGGCTTATAAAGCGGAAGTATTGGAATTTTCTGAACCGGGTGGAATGATGGATCATTATTCAACAGCTATTGGTGGGATTATTGGTTTGAAATCTTTTAATGGAATTAAAGTAGAAAAAATTAATGCAAAGCTTGGTGCTTTTATTCTTGGTAATTCAGGTGAACCAAAAGATACGAAACAGATACTAGCTAGAGTGAAAAATGGCGTGATTGAGATAAAAGATTATCTAAAGAAAAGTGATAATGAATTTTCACTTCAAACAATTTTACAAAAGGATGTAAAAAAATATAGATCATCATTAAATGCTGATCAATATGAATTACTTTGTGGTACAATAAATAACAGAGATATAACAATGGAAGCAGAACAAGTATTAAAAACAGAGCCGCTTAATCATATAAAAATTGGTGAATTACTTAACAAGCATCAAGCAGTCTTGAGAGATATCCTAAAAATATCAACTACAAAAATTGATAGAATGATTGAATTAGCATTAGAAGCAGGGGCTTATGGTGCAAAGATTAATGGTTCAGGCGGTGGCGGATGTATGTTTGCTTATGCTCCCGAAAATCCTGAAAAAGTAATGGCAGCGATTAATACTATTGGCAAAGAAGCATATATAATATATTCTGAAAACGGAACTCAAGATGATATAATGGAGGCAGTGGCATGAATGAAAGACTAGTGATATTAGCAGGAGGCATTTCTTCACGAATGAAAAAGCCGGCGGAAAAAGTAGAGCTTGATGAAGCTACATTATTGGATGCGGAAAAAAAATCTAAATCGATGATACGTGTTGGCACTGATGATAGACCGTTTCTTGATTATCTTTTATACAACGTGAGTAAGACCTCAATTAAGGATGTAGTAATACTAATCGGTGAAAAAGACGATTCAATTAAACAATATTATGGAGAGGGGAAAAATAATCAGTTTCTTGGACTTACGATTTCTTATGCTATTCAACCAATACCGAAAGGAAGAGAAAAACCGTTAGGAACGGCAGACGCCTTATACCATGCTCTTATTGCTCGCCCTGATTGGTCAGGTAATAGTTTTTATATCTGCAATAGTGATAACCTTTATTCCATTGAAGTGTTCGAAATACTAATCAATTCTGAATACAAAAATGCTTTAATCGATTATGATAGAGATGGGCTGAATTTTGAAACAAAAAGGATAGAAGGATTTGCAGTTACGGAGAAAAATGAAGAGGGTTTCCTACTTAATATTATAGAAAAACCTGATGGTGATACGATTGAAAATTTAAGAAAGCGATTTGGTTTTGTTGGTGTAAGTATGAATATCTTCAAATTTGATTACGATATAATATTAAAGATGTTGGAAGAAACTCCATTGAATCCGATAAGGAAGGAGAAGGAGATACCTACTTCTATAATGATGCTCATTCAGCAAAATAAGGGAGAAGTCTTTACTTATTACCGTAAAGAGCATGTTCCGGATCTTACAAGTAAAGATGATATAATTCCGGTAAGAGAATACTTAGAAAAAAACTTTTCACACTTGGAAATTAGATAAATACTAATATTTTGTTTTAAGATTGGAAGTTATTTTCTATCTTTCCTTCCATTAAAAAACATTAATGATTCCGATATGATTCATTTGCAAATGCTCAAAAGTCACATTATAGAAATAGGTAAGCGGATGTGGATCCGTGGGTATATTGCTGCGAATGATGGGAATATTTCTGTGCGTATTTCTGATGAATCACTATTAATTACAGCCGCCGGAGTTTCAAAAGGATTTTTAGAACCTGAAATGATACTCCAGATAACTATTGATGGAAAATTAGTACATCCAAATTCCAAATACCATCCATCGAGCGAGACGAAAATGCACTTGGAAGCATATAAGCAAAGGAATGATATAAAAGCGATAGTTCATGCTCATCCTCCTTACGCCACAAGCTTTGCTTCCTCCGGAATCCCATTAGATAAACCCTTATTACCTGAATCTGTTATGACTCTTGGGAAAGTAATGATTGCTGATTTTGCAATTCCTTCAACTGATGAAGTCCCTAATTCTATTAGTGATTTGATTAAAAGGAGTGATGTTGTTTTACTTTCAAATCATGGGGCTATGGCAGTTGGAGAAGACCTATTCTCGGCATATAATAAAATGGAAGTACTTGAACATTCTGCACATATAACGTTTAATGCAATGCAATTAGGCAAAATGAATTTAATTCCTGAAGAGAAGAAAAAAATACTGATTGATTTAAGAAAAAAGTTTAATTTTTCAGGTAGAATTATTGAATAAAATAATAATCATAAAGAGCATAATATGAAAAAAATGAGTGTCATAATGGTTGGTCTTTTGCTAATATCAATATTAGCAGTCGGATGCAGCAAAGATAAAAAAGTTGCCGAAGTTAAGAAAAGTCCATTTGGGTTAATGCCTGATGGAAGGGCTGTTTCTTTATTCACTTTGACCAATGGTGATTTAGTTGTAAAAATCACTAATTATGGTGGAACTATTGTATCTATTGAAATGCCTGATAGACATGGCAAAGTTGATGATATAGTAGTCGGTTATGACAATCTAAAAAGTTTCATAAGAAACAGTCCATATTTTGGTGCAATAGTTGGAAGATATGCAAATAGAATTGCAAACGGGAAATTTTGGTTGGATAGTGTAGAGTATAAGTTAGCAATTAATGATAAGCCAAATACATTGCATGGTGGTAAAGTAGGTTTTGATAAAGTTCTTTGGGATGCTCAAGAATTTAAGAAAGATGGTATTGTCGGTGTTCAATTAAATTATATCAGTAAAGATGGAGAAGAAGGTTATCCGGGTAATCTGAGTGTAAAAGTAATTTATTCCTTAAATGCTGATAATGAATTGAAAATAAATTATGAAGCAACGACAGATAAAAAGACTGTTATAAATTTAAGTAATCATACTTATTTCAATTTATTAGATGGTGGCAAGTCATCCATATTAGATCATGAACTTATGATAGATGCAAATTCAATAACACCAATAGACTCTTTATTAATCCCGACAGGGAAAATAAAAAGTGTAAAAGGAACGGCAATGGATTTTACATCTTATAAAAAAATTGGGAAAGAAATTGAAAAAAAGACTGAACAATTGGAGTTTGGCAAAGGGTACGATCACAATTTTGTAATTAGCCAGCCATGGGGAATTTTACGTCCGATTGCAAAAGTTAGAGAATCAAAAACAGGAAGAGTATTAGAGCTTTCTTCTACTGAACCGGGATTACAATTTTATTCAGGTAATTTTTTAGATGGTTCAATTATCGGAAAAAATAAAACAAAATATAATTTCCGAAATGCTTTTGTATTAGAGCCACAGCACTTTCCCGATTCTCCTAATCAGCTTGGTTTCCCATCAGTAGTATTAGAACCAGGAAGGAGATATCAATCAACAAGTGTATATAGTTTTAGGGTTGAGAGCCGCAATTAAAATTGATTCGACCTACTGATAATATTGCGATGAAAAAATTCATCTCCGAATTAATGGAGAAAATGACACTAGAAGAGAAAGTGGGGCAGATGCATCAGATAGCGGGCAATGATGCCGTTTCCGGTCCGCTTAATCCGAGTAGTAATGATGGAGAAGATTTAAGGAGGGGACTTGTCGGCTCAATGCTCAATGTTGTAGGTGCTGATAAAACTTATAAATATCAGAAGATTGTTGTTGAAGAATCACGTCTCGGAATACCATTAATATTTGGGCATGACGTTATTCATGGATGTAAAACAATTTTTCCTATTCCATTAGCTGAGTCATGCAGTTGGGATTTAGATATAATCAAGCGAAGTGCACGCATCTCGGCTATTGAAGCGTCAGCGATGGGATTGCATTGGACTTTTGCACCGATGGTGGATATAGCACGAGATCCACGATGGGGAAGAATAGCAGAAGGAGGGGGAGAAGATACTTATCTTGGTTCATTGATAGCTGCGGCAAGAGTAAAAGGATTTCAAGGGGATGACTTAAATTCATTAGATACAGTTGCGGCATGTGCAAAACATTTCGCCGCTTATGGTGCCGCTGAAGCAGGAAGAGATTATAATCAAGTTGATATCTCCGAGAATAATTTAAGAAATATTTATTTGCCTCCATTCAAATCTGCTTTAGATGCTGGCGTTGCTTCGTTTATGAATGCCTTCAATACACTTAACGGAATACCAGCAACAATAAATGAACTATTAGTAAAATCAATATTAAAAGATGAATGGAAGTTCGATGGGATTATAGTTTCGGATTATAATTCTATCGGTGAATTAATTCAGCATGGTGTTGCCGCTGATAAAAAAGAATGTGCAGAGCTTGCAGCAAATGCTCTTTGCGATATGGATATGTCAGGATATTGTTACCGTGATCATCTTGTAGAATTGGTAAAAGAAGGGATTGTTTCAGAAGTTATTGTCGATTCGGCGGTTGAAAAAATACTCACCTTGAAATATAAACTTGGATTATTCGATGATCCTTATCGATACTGCAAACCTAATAGGGAAAGTGAAATAATATTAAGTCATACAAATCGGCAAGTGGCTAGAGAATGCGCTCGCAAATCGATTGTATTATTGAAAAATGAAGGGACCCTTCCTCTTACGAAATCTTCTGCGATTAGAAAGATCGCTTTAATCGGTCCTCTCGCAAATAATAAATTCGATATGCTTGGAAGTTGGTATTGTGCTGGCGATGAAAATGATGTAGTGAGTTTTTATGATGGATTGAAGAACCGATTCGGAAGTGATTACGAAATTAATTATTGCAAAGGATGTGAAATTGATTCTGAGGTGAAGGAAGATTTTAGTGAAGCAATTGGCTTAGCAGAAAAATCAGATTTAATTTTTGCATTTGTCGGTGAAGCGGGATTAATGTCAGGTGAAGCAAGCTGTCGAACAAACATTTTACTACCTGGTAACCAATTAGAATTATTAAAAGCACTAAAACAAACAGGGAAAAAATTAATAGTAGCACTTTCGAATGGAAGACCATTAGAAATAAATTGGATAGAAGAAAATGCAGATGCAATATTAGAGACATGGTTTCTTGGAATTGAGGCAGGCAATGCATTGGCGGAGGTTATTTCTGGAGATTTTAATCCATCAGCAAAATTAACTGTTTCATTTCCGAGGAATGTAGGGCAGATCCCGATTTACTATAATCACTTAAATACAGGCAGACCGCTTTACGAAAGCCCGAATGAACATTACCGATCACGATATTTAGATTCTTCAGTTGAACCATTATATCCATTCGGATATGGATTAAGCTATACTAAATTCGAGTTTTCTAATTTTTCTTTAAGTAAAAATAAAATTGCCGAAATAGAAGAATTAGTAGCAAGTGTAGACATCAAGAATATAGGCGAAATATCAGGCGAAGAAATTGTTCAGCTTTATATTCATGATAAAGTGGCAACACTAAGCCGACCAGTGAGAGAATTAAAAGCATTCAAAAAAATATCTTTGCAAGCAGGCGAAACTAAAAAAGTTAAATTTAGTTTATCAGATGAAGATTTTAAGTATTACGATAAAAACAATAAATGGAATATTGAGCCGGGAATAATTGAAATATTTGTGGGTGCTAATTCGCAAGACCTACTAATGAAAGAGATCGAAATAACAAAATAATAAATGAATAATCAGGAATAATAAAATGGAAATGGGTTTTCTTGATATTGCGGTGTTTTTCCTATTTGTATCGTTTGTAGTAGGAATAAGTATGTATAAAAGTAGAAAAGAAGAAACGGGTGAAGATTTCTTTCTTGCGAGTAGAAGTTTGATCTGGCCAATGATTGGTATCTCGTTGATTGCGGCAAATATCTCTACTGAGCAATTTGTCGGTATGTCTGGGCAGGGAGCTGGCAATGTAGGATTAGCGATTGCAAGTTATGAATGGATGGCTGCGATAACACTTGTCTTTGTAGCGTTTTATTTTTTACCAAAATTTCTTGAAAGTGGAATTTATACGATCCCCGAATTTTTGGAATATCGATATAATTCTACTGCACGTTCATTGATGGCATTCTATACAATGCTGATTTATGTCGGTGTAACAATCGCAGCAGTAATCTATTCGGGTGGGATCACAATTCAAACGATATTTAACGTTAATATGGAAACTGCTATATGGGGCATTGCTATAGTAGCCGCATTATATACAGCATGGGGCGGACTGAAAGCGGTGGCTTGGGCTGATCTTTTTCAAGGCAGCGCATTAATGATTGGTGGTGTTATCGTTCTGATTTTTGGATTGATTGCAGTTGGAGGTATTGATTCCTTTTTCGCACAGAATAAAGATAAGATGCACATGATATTACCGGCGGATCATCCTGTATTGCCATGGACTGCATTAGTTATTGGTTTATGGATTCCGAATATCTATTACTGGGGATTGAATCAATATATCACACAACGAACTTTAGCCGCACAAAATTTGAAGCAGGGGCAGATGGGTGTAATCTTTGCTGCGGGATTAAAATTATTCATTCCTTTTATTATTGTTTTCCCGGGAATTATAGCCTCACAATTATATAGCGGCACAATGAGTAATACTGATGCCGCCTATCCGTTATTAATAAAAAATTTAATACCTGTTGGACTTCGTGGATTTATGCTTGCCGCAATCGCAGGTGCTGTAATCTCTACATTGGCTTCGATGTTAAATTCTGCTTCTACAATTTTTACAATGGACTTTTATAAGAGATATATCAAAAAAGATGCATCTCATAAACAATTAATAATTTCGGGAAGATTGGCAACTATAGTATTTGTTGTTCTCGGAGCATTGGTTGCTCCTTATTTGGGAGATCCAAGATTTATGGGAATCTTCACTTACATACAAGAATTTCAGGGATATATTTCTCCCGGAATTTTAGCTGCATTTATTTTCGGATTCGCTGTTAAGAAAGCTCCTCCTATGGCGGGAGTAGCGGCATTAGTATTATGCGTTCCGATTTATGGACTTCTACAATATTTCTATGGTGAGATTGCATTCTTGAATAGAATGGCAATTACATTCGGAATTATTTTAGTGGTAATGACTGCACTAACTATATATCGACCACTAAAGGAGCCGATAAAAATGCCAAAGCGTACTGATTTTGATATGACAACCGACCCGAAAGTAAAGTGGTTTGGAGCATTCGTTGTAATATCTGTATTAGTACTTTACGGAATCTTCTGGTAAGAGTTGAAATAGTTCGGAGAATTCTTATCACATTACTAGTGTTACGGAATCTTCTGGTAGAATTTATAATAGCTGCCTTTACTAAGGCAGCTATTTAATCTTCAAGTTTTCCTAAAACCTCACATTCTTATAAAACATTACATTTCTTTCAAACCTTGCATTTTATATAAAAAAGAACAACTTTATTAAGAATACGATTTTTGTTGATTTAGTTAAAACTATGGTTACAAATTATTTGATCACAGAGTTAGATTATAACTTATCATATTTTGCTACTCTTTTTTAAAGCATAAATATGATAACGATAATTCTTGCCTTTAAATTATCTTTTCATTATGTTGCGAGTGTTTGAAACGTTTCAAATATATAAAACGCTAACACAAGGAATTAGGATATGAAAAAAGTTGTAATCACTCACATCAAAAGAACGCCAGTAGGTGCGTTTAATGGCGCATTAAACAGTTTCACCGCACCACAATTAGGCAGTATAGTCATTAAAGCACTCCTCGAAGAATCCAAAATTGATAAGAACAGTATTGATGAAGTTATAATGGGTAACGTACTAACTGCGGGCTTAGGACAAGCACCTGCACGTCAAGCCGCAATCTATGCCGGACTCCCAAATAAAACAGAAGCACTAACAATAAACAAAATGTGCGGAAGTGGACTTAAAGCTGTAATGCTCGCTCATCAAGCAATTCAATGCGGCGATGCGGATATTATTATTGCAGGCGGACAGGAGAGTATGTCCAACGCTCCATATCTTTTACAAGGTGCTCGTAATGGCTATCGTCTTGGAAATTCAACTTTATATGATTCAGTTTTATTAGATGGTCTTACTGATATATATAATAATATTCATATGGGTTTATGCGCTGAATCGTGTGCGAAAGATTTTTCATTCACAAGAGAACAACTAGATGAATTTGCAACTCTATCATATAACCGTGCAATAGCGGCTCAAAAAGATGGGAAATTTAATGACGAAATTGTACCAGTTACAGTCGTAACAAGAAAAGGGGAAACAGTAGTAAAAGATGATGAAGAACCAACCAAAGTAAATTTTGATAAGATGGCAACCTTAAGACCCGCATTTGATAAGAACGGTGTAGTAACTGCGGCTAACGCATCAAAACTGAATGATGGTGCGGCGGCTGTATTAATTATGAGTGAAGAGAAAGCTAAAGAATTAGGTTACACACCTTTAGTAGAAATAGTAGCACAAAGTTCGGCAGCAAAAGCCCCGATTGAATTTACTACTGCACCTGCTGATGCAATTAAGAAAGTACTGAAAAGAGCAAATCTAAAAACAACCGATATCGATCTTTATGAAATTAATGAAGCATTTGCAGTCGTTTCATTAGCAGTGGCAAAACTTACCGGATTAACTACCGAAAACGTAAACGTAAATGGTGGTGCAATTGCAATAGGTCATCCAATCGGAGCAAGCGGAGCTAGAATTTTAGCTACCTTAATATACGAAATGAAAAGAAGAGGTTCTAAATATGGACTTGCTTCTTTATGTATTGGTGGCGGCGAAGCTTCTGCTTTAATTGTTAAAAAATATGAATAACTATCGGAACTTAGATGTTATCTGAAGAGAAAATAAGAAAAGAATTAATTCAAAGATTCGGCGATGCATATAAATCATTTGGATTAAATAAATTAATGGGGCATATCGTTGCACTTTTAATCTATTCAAAAGAGCCTTTATCATTGGGTGATATTGCAATTAATTTAAATAGAAGCAAAGGTCCTGTAAGTCAAATTTTAAAAAGACTTAGAGACAGAAAACTAATTCGTAAATCTTGGTCACCTGAAAACAATAGACAAGATTTTTACGAAATCGAACCGGAAATTTTTGAAAATGCTTTCAGAAATAATCTTGAACTGATAAAAAACAATACTCGTATTGCAAAGCAATTAAAAGAAGTAGTAAAGAAATCGAAAGAAGACGAATTAGGAATATTAAAATTCCGCATAGATGAGATGGAAGCGTTTTATGCATTAATGGAAGAACATAATAGAAATTTTCTAAAAGATTGGATTGTGAAAAGAGAAAAACTATTAAAGCATTAGTCCCGGTTAAAAGGGGATTTTTAGTGCGAGATCGTTTTGAATTTTTCAAACGTTAAAAAAATAGATGAGGTAAAAATGAAAAGACTTGAAAACAGAATAGCTATTATTACCGGCGGAGCGCAGGGGATTGGTAAAGCTACTGCAATTAAATTCGCATCAGAAGGTGCGTCTGTAATTATCTGGGATGTCGATCAAACAAAAGGTGAAGAATTAGTTAATGATGGCACCGCTAAAAAATTTCAAAAGGTAAATGTTGCTGATTTTAATGAAGTTCAAGAAGCAGTTAAACAGTTAATTGATGAATACGGTAAGATTGATGTATTGGTTAATAATGCGGGAATCTTGAGAGATGCAACATTAGCAAAAATGACTCCCGAACAATGGCAGCAAGTGATAGATGTAAATCTAACAGGTGTTTTCAATTGTACAAAGTCAGTTTCTCCTTATATGATAGAAAAGCAATATGGAAAAATTATTAATGCCACTTCGGTAGTTGGTATTTATGGCAATTTCGGACAGACAAATTATGTAGCTACGAAAGCCGGCGTAATAGGAATGACAAAAGTATGGGCAAGAGAATTAGGAAGAAAGGGAATAAATGTTAATGCTATCGCACCCGGATTTATTGCCACTGAGATGGTAGCTTCAATGCCTGAAAAAGTGATAACAATGATGAAAGAGAAAACTCCATTAGGAAGACTTGGAACACCAGAAGATATAGCTAATGCATATCTATTCTTAGCGAATGAAGAATCTTCATATGTAAATGGTACTGTATTAAGTGTAGATGGTGGAGTTATTAGTTAATATTAAACGAATTAGTTAATTCTAAAAACAATAAGGATTTATGAGAAATAGTATAATAATCGGAAGCGGCTCTTATGCACCGGAAAGGGTGATACCAAATTCATATTTTAATGAATTACTTGGTGAGGATGTAGATACTTGGTTAAGTACAAATCTAACAATCAAAGAAAGAAGATGGTGCACTTCGGATCAATCGACTGCCGATCTTTGTATTGAAGCTGCAAATGCGGCATTAAAGAATGCTGGTATTGAGGCAAAGGATTTGGATTTAATTATTATCTCAACTGACACACCTGAATATGTATCTCCATCAACGGCATCAGTTGTTCAACATCGATTAGGCGCAATAAAAGCAGGTACTTTTGATCTTAATAGTGCATGCTCAGGATTCGTAACTGCACTTGATACTGCTCACAAATATATAAAAGCCGATGATAGTTATAATTATGTTTTAGTAATCGGTGCTTATGCAATGAGTAAATATCTTGACCTTTATGATAAAAAAACCGTAACTCTCTTTGCAGACGGTGCTGGTGCATTTGTATTAAAGGCAGAAGAAAATAGTGATAGTGGACAATTAGTAAGCAAGCTTTTCACTGAAGGACAGTATGCAGATTGGATGGGAATTTATGCGGGAGGCACTCATATTCCAATCAATGAGCAAGTAATAGCGAACAAAGATCATTTGCTGAAATTTGTAAAAAAATTCCCTAAAGAAATTAATCCAACAACATGGACACGTATGATAAAAGATTCGTGTGAAAAAATTGGTATAACACCAAATGATATTAATCATTATTTCTTTACTCAAATAAATATCAATACTATTTGGGAAACATTGGATAATCTTGGTGTTGATAGAGAACGTGCACATACAATTATGGATAGATACGCGTATACCGGTTCGGCATGTATTCCAATGGCTTATGATGATGCAGCAAAGAAAGGAAAATTAAAGAAAGGTGATTTGATTTGTTTCATGGGTTCTGGCGGTGGATTAGCTTTCGCAAATTCTATTTACAAAATTTAAGGATTAGATTATGTTAGGTGTAGCTTCATCTGAAATGATAACTGCCTCTTGGATATTAATTCTTTTATACGTAGCCGTTACGTTATTTTTTGTTGTAAGAGGTGCATTAAAAACGAAAACAATTTCTGATTATGCAGTTGGTAATTTTGCGTTTAAGCCATGGGCTGTTGGATTAGCACTTGCTGCATCTATGACGAGTGCTGCAACATTCATAATTAACCCTGGTTTTATTGCGTATTATGGTCTTAGCGGATTTTTATCTTTTGGTATTGTTCTCCCGATTGCATCTATGGGTTCATTAATTTTATTAACAAAAGGATTCCGTAAACATGGTTCTTCTGTTAAATCTCTTACAATGGCTCAATGGATGGGCTCTAAATATGATAGCAAAGGATATTCATTATTCTTCGCATTCCTTTCTTTATTACTTATTACGTTCATAGTGCTGATTGCGGTCGGTCTAACAAAAGTTTTAGCGAAATCATTAAACGTCCCGGAAATATATGTATTAATCGGCACGATCGCATTCATCTTTGGATATATGATGTTTGGTGGTGCTAATTCGATGGTCTATACAAATACTGTTCAGGCACTTATAATGCTTGTTGTAGCATTTATATTATTGGGTAGTGGTTACCAACATTTTAGTAACGGCATCCATGGCTTCTTAGATAAATTACAATCGATTGACCCAAAGCTAATTCAATCAACAAATGATTCGAGTTTTTTATTCAGGGATTATTTTGAGATAATTTTTACTCAAATTGTTATTGGAATAGCTATCGTTTGTCAGCCCCATATAATAACTAAATCGTTACTTTTAAAGACTGATAAAGATGTAAATAAATATTTAGTTGTAGGAATTATTACACAAACAATTTTCTTCTTAGTTGTTTTCGTAGGGTTATATGCAAGAATTATTTTTCCTGACTTAATGATAAATGGTGCTCCATTAAAATTAGATGGTGTAGTATCTGCTTATGTAGTTAAGGAATTTCCTGTATATGTAGGAATATTTGTTGTTCTTGGATTAATCTCTGCCGGTGTTTCAACTTTAGAAGGATTAATTCAATCAATCTCATCTACTACAACAATGGATATTATAAAACCACTATTCGGGAAGTATTACCCAATCAATGAAGAAAAGAGAGACAAAGCTTATATACTAACTAATAAAATAGTAATTGCAGTTTTTGCTGTTGTTGCTATTTTACTATCTTATGATCAATTAGTAAACCCAAAATTAAGTGTAGGAATCTTTGCGCAAAATGGAGTGTATGCTTATTTCTCAGCTGCTTTCGTACCGATACTTTTCGGAATGTTTCTCAAACGTATTCCAAAAATTTCAGTTATAGCAGCTTCATTAACTGCTATAATAGTCCACTTCAGTTTTTATTATGGTAAGCTTCCTGTGCCATTTACAAAAGCAACAGGAGAGAATCCCGGAGTTGCTGCATCAATGGCGATAATAGCTTCAGTATTTGTCGGACTTATACTATATACAATATTTAAGGAAAGGGAAGATGTATAATTTTCAAACAGATTGGCTTGGTAAATGGGCTTATTATACACCCGAAAAGTTTTTCTTACATGAGCATAATCGTGATATAAGCTGGTCATTCAAAGAATTTAATAATTGTACGAACGCATTAGCAAACTACTTAAAAGATGATTTGAAAATCGGAATCGGTGAACGAATAGCCGTTTACTCAAAGAATCGTGCTGAATATGTGCTGCTATACCTGGCGTGCATTAAAATTGGTGTGATATTAGTACCGCTAAATTTTCGATTAACTCCGCGTGAACTTGATATACTTATCGCTGATGCCGATCCAAAAATGTTTATTTATGAAAAAGATTACGAAGAACAGACGAATCAAATAAATGCAGTAAAAAATATAGAGATAAAAAATACGATTGAAGGACTTGAAAAATTCTTAGATGAAGGAATTAACAATATAGAATTTACTCCACCGAGATTATTCACCGAAGATGATGTAACGATGATATTATATACAGCAGGAACAACTGGTTTATCCAAAGGTGTGATGATTACAAATAAAATGCTTTACTGGAATGCGATAAATACTTGTTTACGATTAGATATTACATCAAATGATCATACACAAAGTTATGCTCCGTTTTTTCATACAGGTGGATGGAATGTACTTTTTACTCCATTTTTATTGCATGGAGCTTCTCATACATTGCTCCAAAGTTTCGATCCAAAGACAATTTTAGAATTGATGGAAAAAGAAAAAACAACTCTGCTGTTTGGTGTACCTACTATGCTTCAGATGTTAAGTGAACTTCCGAATTTTGATAAGACTGATTTATCGAAATGCCGCTTTGCAATTGTAGGCGGTGCCGCTATGCCGATACCATTGATTAATATTTGGCACAAAAAAGGAATCGTAATCAGGCAGGGATATGGTCTTACAGAAGTTGGACCAAATTGTTTTTCACTTCATCAAGATCATGCAATCGCAAAAAAAGGTTCGATCGGATTTCCAAATTTTTATATCGAAGCGAAGATAATGAATGAAGAAGAAAATGAATGTAATGCAAATGAAGTAGGGGAGTTATGGATGCGTTCGCCTGTTGTTACTCCCGGATATTGGAAAAAAGAAAAAGAAACAAAAGAATCTTTAACCGATGGGTTTTTCCACACAGGGGATTTAGTGAAGAAAGATGAAGACGGTTTTTATTTCGTTGTAGATAGAAAGAAAAATATGTTTATAAGCGGCGGAGAAAATGTTTATCCCGCAGAGATTGAAAAATATTTATATACGAATACTATTGTAAAAGAAGTAGCAGTAATCGGTGTCCCTGATACTAAATGGGGAGAAGTCGGCAAAGCTTATGTTGTTCTATTGCCCGATCAAATAAGCACAGAAGAAGAAATAATAAATTTCTGCAAAGGAAATTTAGCAAAGTATAAAATTCCGAAATACGTGCAAATATTAGAAGAGATTCCAAAAACAGATGCAGGAAAAGTAAATAAACTAAAATTAACAGAAATGCACAGAACACAACCAAAAACAAATTCTTAAAAAACACAAAAGGAGTAGTTATGAAAAAGTTATTTATGCTTTTATTGATTGCCGGAACACTTGTATTCACAGCTTGTAAAGGTGAGGACGGTGACATCATTCAACCACAACCAAAGGATGCAATTGTAGGAACTTGGGTTTCAGAAGGTGCTAATGTAGCTTATGGTTTAACAGTTGCACCATTCAATGTTGCAAAAATTACTGCTACATTCAATGAAAACAAATCATATACTGTAGTTCAGACTGATAAGAATGGAGTTAACACAACATTATCCGGAACATATACATTTACTGAAACATCTAGCACAGATCAGAGCGGCAAAACGAATACGGCTGATGCAAAAATCTATAATATAGTAGCTAATCAAAGCACACCATCAGCAGTCGTAGCTCAAGGTATCTGTTCATTTAAAGATAATAATATGTCTTATGAAGTAATTCAAGTTACACCACCACTTGCAGGCGTTTCAGCTCCAACAGCAGCAGGCGGATTCGGTAGTACTTCAATTGGTGGAACAGCTTATGCTATTTATATTCAAAAATATGTAAAACAATAATTTATATTATAAAGAGCCGCTTAAAGAAGCGGCTCTTTATAAATCGTGGAGCGAAAATGAAAAACCTATTATTAAGAATGATCGTTTTAGTTTTTACAACTGCTACGATTTTATTCACCCAAAATATTCCTGATCCGAACATAAAAGAGATTCCGGATGCAAAAGCTCCAGAATTGAAATTTATCGGTTATTTTTATGCTCGTGGAACTGCATCAAATGTTGCCCCTACTAATGAATTATTGCGTGGACAGATTATCGGTCGATTGTTCGGACCAAATACCACAAATACCCACGATAGGACATCAACTTATTTTGAGCAAAGATTTGTACCAATGTTTGTCTATACTCCATCGATCTTAGATGGATTCGCCACATTTAGAACTTTATTCAAAATTGATATGACGTGGGGCGATGCAGCTTATGGAGTTGGTGGTAATACAGGTGGAGGTATTAATGCAGGGCAAGTGAATTTACAAACCTTAATGGCGAATGTTGATTTACAACCAAAGGATGCAAAATATAATGTGGTTGTAGGACTTCAAAGAATATTTGATAACGTAAGAGACCCAAATAAGGAAGCACTTAGCACCTCTCAAACAAGTGCGTATAAGCTAAGCTATTGGGGAACGCAGGGAGTAGGTGTAAGTCTTTACTACAATTTAAATCCTACTACAAAAGCAAAACTTGGTTACTATCAATTATTCGAAAATATAATTCAAGAAAATGATGATGTTGCTTTATGGATGTTTGATATGGAATCACGTGTTACACCTTTATTAGAAGTGGGAGCAGATGCTTGGTATGTATGGGATAGAGGTAAAAGTGCAGGTGGTATTTCTGTACTTGGGCAGGGTTTGAATAGTGCACTTGCTGATTATAACGGTGCTGTAAGACTAAATCTACCTACCAAAAAATATGAAGCTGATGTAATTTGGCTTGGTACACATGCATCACTTAATCGTGATTTTATGGCTGGCAGATGGTGGGCTGATGCTTATGTAATGGCAAACTTAGGAACTATTGATACGGTTTCTGTATCAACTAAACAGGCTAAATATGCTGATATTTTTGGTGCAGCAGTTAATGCTAGCTTATCTTATAAATATGGTATGACTAATAACGATAAAGTTACTTTAGAGGGAATGTTCACAACAGGCGATGCTAATGGCGCAAGTGATGGCACTCTCAATTCAGTGATTACCGGTAACATATGGGGATCACCAACCGGAATTTATAGCTCGCATAAAGCATTATTATTATTCCCTGATGCGCAGGTTGTGAATAGATATTATTCCGCTGTTCATGATATCTCAAATATGGGACTTGGTGTTACTGCCGGATTTTTATCCTTTACTAAAGACTTTATTCCGAATAAACTCAGCGGTAAATTAGGTTTCGCCGCCGCATTATCAAATGTTACTCCTAAAGGTGGTTCTTCTTTTATCGGATCAGAAGTTAATTTTGAAGTAAAGTATAATATAAAAGTATTCCTAACATTAGGCATAAGTGCTGGTTATTGTGTGCTTGGCGATTTTTATAATGCACCCACTTCCACGTATGATAAAACAAGACCGAAAGACCCATGGGTCATTTTTACTTCACTTAATTGGTTAATGTTTTAGGAGGATGCGATGAAAAAATTATTAGTATTATTTGTTATTTCGATATTTACATTAACCGGCTGTTCAGGATTTCTTTATACAGATAAACCGGCTCTTGAATTTCAAGATTTTGATTACGGCTATCCAACAAAGACTGCATTAAGCAATCCATCTATTGCATATATTGATGCGGGAGAAGGCAGTAAAACAATTCTGCTCGTACATGGTTTAGCAAGTAATGCAGGTTTTTGGAGATATGCTATTGCTGAATTATCCAAAGAGTATAGAGTAATTGCTGTTGATCTTCCAGGATACGGTAAATCACAAAAAGCGCCTTATCCTTATACTATCTCTTTTTATGCTGAACAAATAAAAAGACTTGCCGATGAACTTAAGTTAGATAAATTTGTCTTAGCAGGTCATTCAATGGGTGGACAGATTTCTATTATCTTCTCATTGAAATATCCCGAACGCTTAGAGAAATTAGTTCTTGCATCACCTGCAGGTGTAGAAGAGTTTGAGCAGGGAGAAGGGGATTGGTTAAGAAGTGTAATGACTAAAACAGGTGTTAAAAAAACAACCGAAGATGCAGTCCGTAAAAATTTGGCTATGAATTTCTATACTTGGAATGATAAATGGGAATGGATGGTAGAAGAGCGAGTAAGAATGGCTAAGGCAAAAGATTTTGATGCTTTTAGTTATGCTGTTGTACGTTCGGTTAATGCTATGCTTGATGAACCAACTTTTGATAAAATTAAGAATATTTCTGTTCCTACGCTTATTGTGTATGGTAAGCATGATGGATTAATTCCAAACCCTTATCTTAATCCGGGATTCACAACCGATATATTTAAATGGGCTGCTGAGCAGAACCCATTGATCCAACTACACGAAATTGATAAAGCAGGTCATATGCTTCAAATTGAAAAACCGGTTGAATTCAGTAAATCTATAATTGAATTTGTTAAGTAAATATGCAATTCCCACAATTTAAATATGATTTTGATTTTTCCTTGGCTGACATTGGTGATCATATTAAAATTGCTTTTCGAGATGAAGGGGAGGGTGAGAATACCCTCCTCTTTATTCACGGGTTATCTAGTTATATTCCTGCATGGAATAAAATATTCCCTGAATTAAGCAAAAAGTTTAGATGTGTAGCTATCGATCTTCCCGGTTATGGAAAGTCATCTCAAGGAATATTTTCTGGAAGCGTGAACTATTATAACAATGTCATTTTACGATTCATAAAAAAAATGAAATTAGAAAACGTTACTCTCGTTGGTCATTCAATGGGAGGACATCTGGCAATGTCATCGGCATTAGCTTTCCCGGCTGTGATAAAAACCCTTATTTTAATTGCTCCTGCCGGATTAGAAACTTTTTCTGCAAAAGAGAAAGAGTTGATAATAGAAAATTCTCAACCCGATTTTTATTTCTCTGCCGGAGATGAACAGATAGTTAATGCATTCAAATCAAACTTCTTTAATATGCCGGATGATGTTTATTCTATGATTGAAGACCGAATTAAAATGAGAGAATATCCAAACTTTCATGATTATTGCCAAATCATTACAAACTCTCTTAAAGGATTATTGCAAGAGCCGGTATATAAATCGCTTCATAAAATTAAACAGCCTACATTAATACTTTTCGGGAGAAACGATAAATGGATACCGAATAGATACCTTCATAAAGAATTAACTACCGAGGACATTGCAAACATCGGCGGAAATTTAATCCCTAATTCCAAAGTTGTAATGATCGATAATTGCGGACACTTTATTCCTTTCGAGTCTCCAAAAACACTAATTACTGAAATAAAGTATTTCCTTACTTGATAATCGTTTACTTAATCGATAATTTAATATATAAATTATTGAGAGTGTTATGAATATTAATCGCAAGTCATTTATTAAATCATCTTTTATAGCTTCCAGTGCTTTTCTTATTAATGTTCCCATTTTAGCTACACAAAAAACTAATAATGAATTGAGTAAGCAGATTAAGATAACCGACCTAAAAACATATGTTTTTAAAAAAGCTACATTTGTAAAAATTGAAACAGACTCTGGAATAAGCGGATGGGCAGAGGGAGATCATTCAAATCCCAAATTAGTATCAAAAGTTATAAATGATATTTGCAAAAAGGAAGTTATTGGAGCCGATCCATTCGATACAGAACTTCTTTGGAATAATATGTTTTTTAAGGGTGAGGACGTTGGCACGCAAGGGGTTTTAACTGGTGCAATCGCTGGAATAGACAATGCACTTTGGGATTTGAAGGGGAAAATATTGGGCTTACCTGTACATAAATTAGCCGGAGGCAATGGATTAAAAAAAGTTAGAGTATATGGTAGTTTTGGCAGAACGGGAGGACCAAATGGAATTAGAACTCCAGAAGAGATGGGAAAAATTGCTGCTGATTTTGTTAATCAAGGTTATAAAACCATTAAGGCAAGAATGCAAATTAGACAATTGAATATAGACCCTGATCCGGATCCTACTTTCGAAACAATTAAGGCAGTGAGAAAAGCTATTGGTGATGATGTTGAATTATTTGTTGATTTTAATAATGGATATACTCCCTCACGAGCGATTACAATTGCAAAAAAATTAATTGAACACTTTAATGTGGCAGCGATTGAAGAACCGGTTTCTTATCTCAATTATCAGGGACTAAATCAGGTAGTAGAAGCGTTAGATATTCCTATATTTGCAGGTGAGCATGAATTTAATAGATGGCAGATTCGTGATTTAGTTACCATTGGGAATGCTGATTTTATAAATGCAGATTTAATCAAAGCTGGTGGTTTCTCGGAGTGCAGAAAAATGGCTTTTATTGCACGTGCTTTTGATAAATATATTATGACTCATAATACAAGACCTACTCTTGCGACTGCAGCCTCATTACAGCTATGTGCATCGATTCCAAATGCTGCACGAGTTCAAGAATATGCAGGTCAAAGGATTGATCTAGATTTAAGTAACTTATTTAAAGATTATTTCGAATTTAAGGATGGTTATTTATCAATTCCTCAGGTCCCTGGATTAGGTTTAACAGTTAATGAAGAAGAGATGGAAAAGAATAAATTGAATTAATTCTATTTGAATATAGCTTTATTCGATATAAACTCTTATTATAGCGATTAATTTTGTGAGATTTTTTGAAAGAGGTTTTATTTTGGAGAATAATGAACATATTTATGCAATATTTGGTGCATCGGGAGACCTAACAAAAAGAAAGCTAGTACCGGCTATCTACTCGTTATTTATTCAAAATCTTCTCCCCTCAAAGTATGCTTTACTAGGACTATCTCGAACTAAATTTAACGATGAACAGTTTAGAGAAAAGATGAAGGAAGCTATTAATAAATATCAAGAATCAGATGATCTTTCTAAAGTAGATGAATTTATAAGTCATATTTATTACCTCCCTTTTGATTCCGAACATCCTGATGAATATAAAATTCTTAAAGAGAAATTAAAAACACTGAGAGACGAAAAAGAGATTAATGGAAATACAATTTATTATCTTTCCACACCACCTGAATTATACAGTATTATCCCCAAAAACCTTGCTAAAGCTGGATTAAACAATGAAAAAGATGGCTGGAAAAGAATTGTAATTGAAAAACCATTTGGAACCGACTTAGAATCTGCAATAAAACTTAGAGATGAACTTTTGGAAGATTGGCAGGAAGAACAGATTTTCCGTATCGATCATTATCTTGGAAAAGAGACTGTACAAAATCTTTTAGTAACACGTTTCTCGAATGGAATTTTTGAACCACTTTGGAATCGAAATTATATTCATCATATAGAGATTACTTCTGCCGAAAGTATTGGAGTGGAAAAAAGAGGCGGCTATTATGAAACTTCCGGTGCATTGAAAGATATGGTTCAGAATCATCTTCTCCACATTGTAGGAATGGCAGCAATGGAGCCTCCTTCATCATTGGACGCCAATTCGATACGCAATGAAGTACTAAAAGTATTCCAATCTCTTCGTCCCATTAAAAAGGAAAACGTAAAAAATTGCACGATCAGAGGGCAGTATCTTGCTTCTAATATTAAAGGAGAGCATATTCCAGGATACCGTGAAGAAGAGGACGTTGATAAAAATTCTGAAACCGAAACCTATGCTGCAATTAAATTTTATATTGATAACTGGCGTTGGGGGGGAGTTCCTTTTTATATACGTACGGGCAAAAGATTACCTACACGAGTTACCGAAGTCGTTATCCATTTTAAGTCTACTCCTCATTTTCTATTTGCTAATAATGATATTACAGATGAAAGCAATTTATTGGTTATCAGGATTCAGCCCGATGAAGGAATTCTAATGAAGATAGGGATGAAGACTCCCGGTAATGGCTATGAAGTCAAAAATGTAAATATGGATTTCCATTATTCTGATCTTAATGGTGTGAGAATCCCATCTGCTTATGAAAGATTAATCAATGATACGATTAAAGGGGATCCAACATTATTCGCCCGATCAGAAGAAGTCTTAGAAGCCTGGAAATTTCTTCAACCTGTAATTGAGGCTTGGAAGAATGATGAAGTCCCATTATTCGGTTATCCAGCCGGGACATGGGGTCCGGAACACGCCGATGATCTTATTGAAGGAAAGCATTTGACTTGGCGTTATCCTTGTAAAAATCTTTCTAATGATGGAATCTATTGTGAGCTATAATGATTAAAAAAATAAAAGTTTTTAATTCCGGTAAATTATTGGCAGATTTTTTTGCAAACGAAATATTGAATAAATTAGAATCAATTGATGAAAAAGAATATTTATCAATTGCATTCTCAGGTGGTTCTACTCCTAAAAAAGTTTTTGAATATATCTCTAAAAACTATTCAGATAAGATTGCATGGGAAAAAGTAAGAATATTTTGGAGTGATGAAAGATGTGTACCACCCGATAATGAAGAAAGCAATTATAAAATGGCTTATGATTCTTTATTGAAAAATATTTCTATTCCCGAAGAAAATATTTTCAGAATTTTTGGTGAAACAGATCCATTGTTGGAGGTGATACGCTACAAAATTGTATTAAAAGGGAATATCCCTTTAATAAATAAAATACCTTCATTTGATATGATGATGTTAGGACTTGGGGATGATGGTCATACGGCTTCTATATTCCCTAATAATATTTCTCTCTTTAGTTCAGAAGAAATTTGTATTAATACACAACACCCTGAGACAGGACAAGAGAGAATTACATTAACTGGGAAGTTAATTAATAATAGCAAAAATGTTTATTTCTTTGTTACGGGTAAAGGGAAAGCAAAAATAGTTAAAGAAATTCTAAGTGAAGATAATTCAAACAAAAACTATCCTGCGTCATTAGTCGAACCGGTAGACAGTAATCTATATTGGTTGTTGGATAAAGGTGCAGCTTCAGGATTAAAAAAATAGAAACGAGTAATAATGCTAAAAGTTAAAGGCATACAAAAATCAATTAGACTTATACTCCTCATTTATATATTTATTTTAATTATATCTGTCATATCCAGTGTTTTCTATTATCGATTACTCGCTTCACAATTGATTAATGAACGTTATGAATATATATATTCTTTAGCCGAGTCCAAAGTTTCACGCATTGAACAATGGGTGGACGAAAGAATATTCGATGCCGAGAGAATTCATTCTAGTTCACTTTTACCTTTACTTATTAATAATTCCGGGTACTCAATAGAGTTTAAGATGAGTGAACTAAACAAATGGTTCTATTCTTATAATCGGTTTATGTATTATGATAAAATGGTAATTGTTAATCGTGATGGGAAAATACTTTTTTCATCACCAAGTGAACTATCAATGACTCAATTCGATAAGGAATTAATAAACGAATCGCTCTATTCAGATCAAGTTATTTTTTCTGACTCCAAAGATTCTTCAATAGCCGATAGCTTATCAAAAATTTATATTCCTATTGTAAGAGATAAGTTTGAAAAAATAGAAAGCAATCTTGCCATAATACTCTCGGTAAATCCTAAAGAAGCATTAAAAAAAATTATTAACCAAGATAGAGGAAATGCAAAATCATTAGAAAATATATTAATGAAAACGAGCGGTGATACATTAGTATTCATAAGTCCATATACCTATTATGGAAGTAAAGCATTATTAAACGTATCTACAATAAATGCTGAAAAAAGAATCGTTCAGGGAATTGATTTAAATAATAATAAAGTAATTGCACGATTTAGTAAAATAAAACATACCAATTGGTTATTACTTACGAAAATTGATAAAGATGAATTTTATCTTCCACTAGAAGAATTTAGAAAAACTATAATTCTTGTTACCACTGTATTTGATCTATTTATTGCCCTTATACTAATATTTATTTGGCGAAAAAGTATTATTGAAAATTATAAGAAAATGTATGAGGCAGAAATTGAACGGCTTAAGTCAGAAAGCAGATTTAATTCGTTGGTTAAAGGTATAAAAGATTATGCAATTTATATTATGGATAAGGATGGATATATAAAGAGTTGGAATATTGGTATGGAAAAAATAAAGGGCTATTCTGGAGAAGAGATTATTGGGCAGCATTTTTCAATATTTTATCAACCTGAAGATAGAGAAAAGAATAGATCCGCACGCTCTCTTAGATTAGCTTCCGAAAATGGACATTATGAAGAAGAGGGAATTAGAATAAGAAAAGATGGATCAAGATTCTGGGCAGATATTTATGTTACTCCACTTTATGATAATCAAAATAAAATTTATGGATTCATTAAAATCACACGCGATCTATCACTTAAAAGAGAGTATGAAGAAAGGTTAAGACAGTCTGAAGCCGAACTTCGAGGACTTGCTTCTCAATTACAAAATGTAAGGGAAGTGGAAAGAGAAAAAATCGCTCGTGATGTTCATGATGATTTAGGTCAGTTACTTTCGGGAATAAATCTAAATATATTATTTCTTCGAGATTTAATTGATAAAGAAGATAGAGTAGAGAAAGAAGATTTACATAAGTATCTATTGGAGATCAGAAATCTAGTAGATCAAGGGATTCAATCTGTTAGAAATATTGCAGAGGGGCTTCGTTCTTATGTTTTAGACCATCTCGGTTTGATTCAGGCAATAAGAGAGTATTCTAAGGATTACCAAAATATTAGTAAAATTAGATGTGATGTAATTTCTTCATCTGATGATATTAAAATTTCTGCTGAAAAAAGTATAACTATTTATCGCATAGTTCAAGAAGCATTGACTAATGTTATGCGCCACGCCAAAGCAACTGAAATTAAAATTAATTTTAATTGTACTAGCGAAACATTATTTTTTACTATTGTTGATAATGGAATAGGAATTAATCTTAATGAAAATAGAAATAAAAAAACTTTCGGAATTCTTGGAATGAAAGAAAGAGTTAATTTCCTTAACGGTAATTTCGAGATAATTAATAGTGGTAATGGTACTACAATTAAAGTATCAATTCCAATTCAATTATAAATAAAGGTGGTAAAAGATGGATATTATTATTACAGATGATCATCGAGTTGTCCGAGAAGGATTAGCAAAAATATTTTCACTTCATAAAGAATTTAATGTAATTGGCGAAGCTGCAAGCATTGGAGAATTATTTGATCTTTTAGAAAAACAAATACCTGACATTATCACACTTGATATTTCTCTACCTGATAGAAGCGGACTCGACTCTATAAAAGATATCAAAGCTCTTTACCCATCTCTAAAAATATTAGTTTTCAGTATATATCAAGATGAAACATTTGGGCATCGATCTTTATTAATGGGTGCAGATGGGTATATGAGTAAAAATGCCGAACCGAAAGAGATTATCTCAGCCATTAATAAAATTTATGCCGGTGGGAAACACCTCAAGCAAGAAGTGCTAGAAGATATATTACTCAATAATAACAGTGCATCAGAACCACTATATAAAAAATTATCAGATCGCGAGTTTGAAGTGCTACGAATGATTGGTCAGGGCGAAAAACTCACTTCGATTGCAGATAAGCTTAATCTTAGTGTTAATACTATTGCCTCTTATAAATCACGTATCCAGGAGAAATTGAATATAAATTCTACTGCGGCACTTATAAAATACACTATCGATAATCAGCTTATATAGCCAAAAATTGTAGTAGAAACAACCACATTAAGTAGCTCTATTTTGTTGCCACTTTATTCTCAAATCATTTGCAGACAGGTTTTCTTCTAGGATTTACTTTTGTATCAGAACAAATAAGTAAAATATCTAAAGAAGGAGAAAACAATGACAATACAAGAACAAGATAAATCGTACCTTAGAATACTAGGCTTCTTACTAGTAGTAATAAGTTTAGTTTTCGTTATTGGATGTTCTGATGATGAGTCTGCTGTTGAAGTAAAAGTCAGTGATAATTCTCAAGTAGAAGGTAGAGTTTATGGTGATGAGAGCTTATCAAAAATATTAGCTAAAACATCTTCAGCTCAAGCTGTAAGTGGTGCTGCTGTAATACTTGCCCAAGTACAGGCTGATGGATCACTCAAAACTGTATCTAATAAAAGCGTTACTACCGATGCAGAAGGGAAATTTTTAATTGAAACGAATTTAAGTGGTGTAAAAAATTTAGTAATTAAAGCTACAAAAGACAATATGCAGTGGAAAGCAATAGTATCGGCAGAAGTAAAGAAGAATACGAAAGTATATGCCCCTCCGGTAAATAAAGATTCTGATTCGCGCGCAGAGTTATATATTTCACTAGCTGTAGAGGGTAAAACTGGTTCTGTATCTTTACTGGATTTTAATTTATTAGCTAATACTAATCTAGCAATTAAGTTATTACTTACTTCATATATGAGTGCATTAGAATCGATTAATGCAAAAGTAAATGAATCAGGCGGAGCTAAAGCAGAATTAAATGTTAACTTATCCGCATCTGCATCTACAACTGCCGCTGAAAATGCATATTTAGCTTTTTATACAAAAATTAAGACTTTAGTAAATACTTCATTAGTAGGAGCCAGCCAATCCCAAATAAATGCAGCCACAGATATCATCATCCTCACAAACTTGCATTAAAACCCATTCGATAAGAGGCTGATTCATTTAGGGGTCAGCCTCTTTCTTTTTAAATTGTGTTGCATTCAGGGGATTTCTCATAAACCACCTGTCGCAAAAATACAACATCGCCATTTTAGTAACCTCGAAAAACTTAATAATACCTACCATCCTATATTGGCATAATTATTGATATTCATCTTTAGTAAATATCAAATGGGAGTAAACAATATGAAACTAAAGATTTATTATCTAATCCTTTCCTTAATTCTCTTAACTGCAACGAATATTATTTCGCAAGATATTCCAAAATGGAAACTTGATATTAATGAACCGATCGAATACTATGAGTTTATTAATGATGGCAAGCTTCTCTTTATCACGAGTGGAGAATATGTATGGTGTTATAATGCGGAGACCGGTGCTGAGGCTTGGAAAATGGAAGTTGATGATTTTGAGGAGGTGGGTATAAGTATGCTTATTGGTGAATTTTATTTAACCAATTCCGATAATAAATTACAAGCTTACGATGCACTAACGGGAAAACTCCTTTGGGAAAATGAATACGATGATGTTGATCAGTCTGATTTTTCAAGTCTATTCTTTGTTATGAATAATGCAATGATTCATTATGGAGATTATAAATTAGGTGTTGATCTCAATACCGGTAAAGAGATCTACCGAATTGAGTTTACTTTTTGGAGCGAGCTTCCTGATTTGGGAACATATAATTATTCTGTTATTGAACCTCAAAAGAAACTTCTTGTATTCGAGGATTCAGAAATCTTATCTCTTTATGATATTGCAACTGGTAAAAAATTATATACGGGTGAAGATTATGACGTAAATAGGGATTTAATAAAAAAAGGATTCAAATGGTCGTATAGTGATGATAAAGAAACAGGTTTTCTAGCCGTTCTCGATGATGGAGTTGTTTTCTTAGACTTAGTTAATAATAAAGAAATTGCTCGAGTAGAATTTGATATTGATGGAGATAAAAACGTAATAATTCCAACCGCTCAGGGTGTTGCAGTAATGGGTGAGGAAAAACTTATGCACTTTAATTTTAATAATCATAAAATCACGGAAGTAAAATTTCCATTCGATGATGTGCGCACATTAAGCTCTGCTAAAGCCGGTGGAAAAGATATTCTAGTACTTGGTCTTGGAGATCAAATGGCTGCAGTTGATCTTGTCGAAGGAAAGGTTTTGTGGCAGACTAAAGAAGATGATCCTCAATTCGAAGGTTACGCACATCGATATATTGATATGGAAGGGGATAATATTCTTATCGCTTATAGCCGAGCAAGACTTATGTCCTCTG
>Ga0172380_10001184_pt1 | contig 45954 bp, 47 predicted proteins | sample Leawe162metaG_FD_119747 | JGI IMG/M metagenome (GOLD analysis project Ga0172380, IMG submission 119747) | Leachate microbial communities from a municipal landfill in Southern Ontario, Canada - Leachate well 162 metaG | ecosystem: Engineered > Solid waste > Landfill > Unclassified | place...
ACTTCGCGTAAGTTGCTACATATTTTTAAAGTCGTCACATCCGTCCGAAAACAGATATAACTTCCCCAAATACCAAGCACCTACACTCGTCGGTTGTTCGTTTGTTTTTTAAAGATCGGGCTGCCATGGCAGCGAAGAGGTGCGCATTATAGGGACTAAAACTTTACTGTCAACTAAATTTTTGCACTTCGTTTCATCTGCCACCGAAGCTGGGGAAACGTCATCATATAACTGATTATTCAGCGACTTTTCACCTTCACATCGCTTCGTTTCAACCCCGCCACAGCGAAGAGGTGCGCATTATAGGGAGTCAAAAAAAACCGTCAACACATTTCGTAATATTTTTAAAAAAACATCGCGCACTCATGCTCGGACGGCGGATTGACTACAATACGCACTCTATGTATAGAGGTAAAAATGTCACTGATTACATTAGGGATCGAATCGTCCTGCGACGAAACCGGCCTCGCGCTCTATCAGATGGGGCGCGGGCTGCTGGCGCACGCGCTGCACACCCAGGTCACCATGCACAGCGAATATGGCGGTGTCGTCCCGGAACTCGCTTCGCGCGATCACGTGCGACGCGTCATCCCGCTGCTGCGCCAAGTCATGCATGAAGCCGATGTATCTCTCGATCAAGTCGATGCAATTGCCTACACCCAAGGCCCCGGCCTGGGCGGCGCACTGCTGGTTGGCGCCAGCGTCGCGAATGCACTGGCCTACGCGCTCGATCTTCCCGCCATCGGCATCCATCATCTGGAAGGGCATTTACTCTCTCCCCTGCTGTCCGCCCCCGCACCCGAGTTCCCCTTCGTCGCTCTGCTGGTTTCCGGCGGACATACGCAATTGATGCGCGTGGACAGCGTGGGACAATACGCGCTGCTCGGCGAAACATTGGACGACGCGGCCGGAGAAGCCTTCGACAAGAGCGCGAAGCTGCTGGGCCTGGGCTATCCAGGCGGCCCCGCACTAGCTAAACTCGCCGCCTCTGGCCGCAGCGGACAATTCAAACTACCACGCCCGATGCTGCACAGCGGCGACCTGGATTTCAGCTTCAGCGGATTAAAGACCGCCGTGCTCACCTTGGTCAAGCAGAACGACAGCCATGCACAGACTCGCGCCGACATCGCCTGCGCGACTCAGGAAGCCATCATCGACGTGCTGGCGCACAAGGCGCGCGCAGCACTCGCGCAAACCGGGTTAAGCCAATTGGTAGTTGCGGGCGGAGTGGGCGCAAACAGCCTGTTGCGCGGACGCCTGAACCAAGACATCGGCAAGCGCGGCGGTAAAGTGTTTTATCCCGACCTGGAATTCTGCACCGACAACGGCGCGATGATCGCCTTCGCCGGCGCACTTCGACTGGCACAGCAGCAAGGCAATAAGGATTACCGCTTCAACGTCAAACCGCGCTGGAATCTGGCGGAAATTACCGGTGCTATTCAGCAACCCGTTGCGTGAATGATCAAGCCCCGCAGCGATATTTCAGCTTGAGTATTGACCCACTGCGATATTCCATCTTGCGACACAAACAAAAATCAGTTCAAATGTCGCGCATGGAAAAAAATGCCCCCCACAATTTCATCATACAGACGCGCGTGAATTACCTGCCGGATCAATCCGACGAAGCGGGTAATCGCTTCGTGTTCTCCTACACGATCACCATCACCAATCTCGGCAGCATCGCCGCCAAACTGGTCAGCCGTCACTGGATCATCACCGATGCCGACAACCATGTGCAGGAAGTGCGCGGACAGGGCGTGGTGGGCGAACAGCCCTTGCTCCATCCGAAACAGAGTTTTGAGTACACCAGCGGCACGGTACTATCCACGCAAGTCGGCACGATGCGCGGCAGCTACCGGATGCATGCCGACGACGGCGCGCAGTTCGATGTCGAAATTCCACAATTCGTCTTGAGCGTGCCGCGTGTTTTGCACTAGCAAGCTAACGGCCATGACGAGCCACCACCCCTGATAATGAAACTCGCCATGACCGTTTCCCCCTATCCAACTTTCCCCCGCAAGCGGGAGAAAGGGCAAACGAATCGCTGCGCGAGTTTCACGTTAAGGGGTAACGCCAGAAATGCAGGAACATGGGAAACTTTTGTACCTGCAGTGGCACGGCGCGCCGTGCTGCTGGCGCTGATTTTTCTCGCTGCCTGCGCCGCCCCACCGAAACCGCCGACTTTACCTCCCCCTGCTGTCGTCCCACCCATTACGCTACCCGCAGCACCATTTTCAGTCAGCAAATGGGAGATGCTGCCAGACTGGCAGACGACAGATTTGCAGCCGGCCTGGGCGGCCTTTCTGCAAAGTTGTCGCGCGCTGAACGGCAAGCCGGGCTGGCAGGCGGTTTGTGCGCGCAGCGGGGAATTAGTGCAAGCCGACAACGCCGCGTTGCGCGCCTTTTTCGAGGAAGGCTTCACGCCCTACCAGGTATTCAATCCCGATGGCTCGTCGCAAGGGCTGATTACCGGCTATTACGAACCCAAACTGGTTGGCAGTCGCGTCCAGACCGAGCGCTTCCGTTATCCGCTGTATGCCGTGCCGGACGATTTGCTGGTCATCGACCTGAGCGACACCTACCCGCAACTGAAAGGCATGCGTTTGCGCGGACGCTTGCAGGATAAACGCGTCGTGCCTTATTACAACCGCGCCGAAATCGAGACGGGCAAAGCCGCGCTGCAGGGGCGCGAGCTGTTCTGGGCGGATGACGCGGTGGAATTATTTTTCCTGCACATACAGGGATCGGGGCGCGTCGAATTGCCGGACGGCAGCCTGGTGAAAATCGGCTACGCCGAGCAGAACGGCCATCCGTATATTTCCATCGGCAAGAAGCTGGTCGAAACGGGAGAGCTGAAACTCGAAGAAGCGTCGATGCAAGGCATCAAAGATTGGGCGAAGCGAAATCCGGAAAAACTGGGTGCGCTGCTGGCGCAAAACCCCAGCTATGTGTTCTTTCGCGAATTACCGAACGGGCTGTCCGCGCCGCTGGGCGCACTGGGTGTGCCGCTAACCGAAACCTACAGCATCGCGGTCGATCCGCGCACCATCCCGCTCGGTGCGCCAGTGTTTCTCGCGACCACCTACCCGAATACCACCGAGCCGCTGAATCGCCTGATGCTGGCACAGGATACCGGCGGCGCAATCAAGGGCGCGGTGCGCGCCGATTTCTTCTGGGGCTTCGGCGAACAGGCGGGCATTCAGGCGGGACGCATGAAACAGGCCGGGCAGATGTGGGTGTTGTTCCCCAAGGGGGCGGAGCCCGCGCTCATGCAATGAATCAGCCCGCAATATTGGCGCGATTGCCCCCGCTACGCTTGGCGGCAAGCAATGCCTGGTCGGCCAGCTTGATGAGTTCCACCTCGGTGGCCTCGCGATCGGGCAGGCGATGGATGCCGCCGATGCTGATGGTCACCACGCCATATGACGAGTCGCTGTTCGGGATATTGAGTGCGCGCACCTGCTCGCAGAGTTTTTGCGCATGCTGCCGCAAATCTTCGAGATTGGCCGCCAGCGATATGGCGGCAAACTCTTCCCCGCTATAGCGCGCCGTGCAATCCGAGGTGCGCGCGAACGATTTGGCGATGCAATCGCCCACCATGCGCAGACATCCATCACCCGCCGACCGCCCATAACGCTGGTTAAATTGCTTGAAATGATCGAAGTCGATCATCAGCACCGACAGCTCGCTATGGGTGCGTTGCGCGGTGGAAAGCAAACTTGCAAACTGCTCGTCGAAATGCCGGCGGTTGCTGAGGCCAACCAGATGATCGGTATAGACCAGCGTATTCAACTGCTGGTTGAGCGTCTGTAAATTGAGATTGGATTGGTGCAGGTGTTGCTCGAGCAGGGTGCGCGCGGTCACATCCTTCTGGATACCGATGTAGTGCGTTAAATTGCCCCCCGCATCGTGTACCGGAGAAATGCTGAGTTCGTTCCAGAACATCGAGCCATCTTTGCGGTAATTGCGCAACGTGACCAGGCAGCCCTCTCCTCTGGCAACCGCCGCCCGGATCGTGCCGATCCCGGGTTGTTCGGTATCGGTGCCTTGCAGGATGCGGTAACTGTTGCCGACTACCTCGTCCGAGGCGTAGCCGGTCAGCCTTTCAAAACCCCGGTTGACATATATCAGTGGAAAGCCCTGCTGCTTTGCGTCGGCGATGGTGACGCCGTCGTTTGACTGGTCGACTGCCTGGGCAAGCAGGTCCAAGGAAATATTGGAGTCCACACTCATGTGCATGCCCTATTTTTTGTTGCCGTTCGCATCCAGACGTTTTTCCAATTCTGCGGCGGGCAGGTATCCGGGGACTTGCGTCCCATCGCCAAAAATCAGGTTCGGTGTGCCATGAACGCGCAGCTTCTTGGCCAGTTCCAGCACCTTGTCGGTCTTGGTGGGGCAGGTGGCACTCGCGGGAGGTATGCCGTTCAGCATCAGGTCATCCCATGCCTTGAGCGGATCCTTGGCGCAATGGACATTGCGCACGATATCGGCAGACTGTGGGGAGAAAATCGGGGCGATGAACATGTATAACGTGACATTGTCGATTTTGCTCAACTCGCCCTCCAGACGCTTGCAAAACCCGCAATTGGGGTCGCTGAAGTAAGCCAGCTTGCGCTTGCCGTTACCCTTCACCCTTTTTAGGGCAATTTCGAAAGGCAGCTTGTCGAATTCGATGGCAAACAATACGCGGCGGCGCTCCTCGGTCACATCACGGCGGTTTTTCAGATCAAATACGCTGCCTTCAAACAGGTATTGCCCTTGCTCATCGGTATATAACAACTGATCGTTAATTATCACCTCATAAAGACCGGCATAAGGCGTTTTGACGATATGCTCGAGCTTGCCGACCTCGGGCATCTTGCTTTGCAGCGACTGGCGGATTTCGTTCTCTCCGGCTTGCGCGGAAGACAGACATACCAACAAAAACGGGGTAAACCACTTGACCAAGCCCGAGGCGGGAAGTTTTTTCATAAAGATCTCTGAATTATTTAGTTAATTGAAGGGATACTGCGCCAGCAAGTGGATACATTTTTTGCATTTTCGTTCACGCCGGCAGCAACTTCCCGGTTCTGGCGCGGCGGCAAAACCGGCCTCTACCGACCCACGCCGGTAATCGCGTATTACAAATCCGGTCATTGGATCATTGCCTGACGCTAAGCAAATGACGCTGCGAAAAATTACAGCCGCAATCATAACATGGCATCCATGTTTCATTTATAATCGCAGCCCCCCGCGAAAAACCATCATGCGCATCGGCCCTCACCAACTCAAGAACAACCTCATCGTTGCCCCCATGGCCGGGGTGACCGATCGCCCTTTCCGCATGTTATGCAAACGCATGGGTGCGGGCATGGCGGTGAGCGAGATGGTGGCGTCCAATTCGCTGCTGTACGGTTCCGAAAAGACCAAACGCCGCGCCAACCACGAGGGCGAGGCCGACCCGATCTCGGTGCAGATTGTCGGTGCCGATCCCAAAATGCTGGCGCAGGCTGCACGTTACAACGTGGATCGCGGCGCGCAGATCATCGACATCAACATGGGTTGCCCCGCGAAAAAGATCTGCAACGTGATGGCGGGTTCCGCGCTATTGCAGAATGAACCGCTGGTTGCGACCCTGCTCGCAGCGGTAGTTGGCGCGGTAGACGTACCGGTCACACTCAAGATCCGCACCGGCTGGGACAAGGCGAACCGTAATGCGATCCGCATCGCCCGCATCGCAGAGGACAGCGGCATCCAGGCACTGGCGATACACGGTCGCACCCGCGCCTGCGCCTATACCGGCGAGGCCGAGTACGACACCATCGCGGCGGTAAAAACCAGCGTGAACATCCCCATCATCGCCAACGGCGACATCACCACGCCGGAAAAAGCCAAATATGTACTGCAACATACCGGCGCAGATGCCGTGATGATCGGTCGCGCGGCGCAAGGTCGCCCGTGGCTGTTCCGCGAGATCGACTATTTTCTGAAAACTGGCGCTCATCTTCCCGCGCCGCAGATCAGCGAAATTCACCGCATCTTGCTGGCGCACATTCAGGATCTATATGGCCTTTATGGCGAGCACACCGGCCTGCGCGTGGCGCGCAAGCATATCTCCTGGTATACAAAAGGGCTGGCCGGTTCGGCGCAGTTCCGCCACCGGATGAATCAATTGGAAAGCCCCACCACCCAGTTGGCGGCAGTGGACGATTTTTTTGCACAACAAGCGCAGCAAGGAGTGCAGCTGCATTACATCGAGGAGCTGGCAGCATGAACAGCGTGATAAACGAAAATGACATGGCGCGCTATGTACGCAAGGCGCTCAAGGAATACTTCAAGGATCTCGACGGCGAAAAACCCTGCTGCGGGATGTATGACATGGTGATGGACTGCGTTGAAAAACCGCTGCTCGAAATGGCGCTGGAACACGCCGGCGGCAACCAGTCGCGCACCTCGGAGATACTCGGCATCAATCGCAACACGTTGCGCAAGAAGATGGCGCAGCACGGAATCGCGTAGATCGGGATTCTTCACGACAGGTCTGCCTGAAAGCCGACCCACACAAATTTGTACAGATTTTCAACCTTCAAACTGGGATCATCATGGCAGCAATCAAACAAGCACTCATCAGCGTGTCGGATAAATCCGGCGTTCTCGAACTCGCGCATGGCTTGAGCCAGCTCGGCGTCAAGATACTCTCCACCGGCGGCACCGCCAAACTGCTCGCCGACAATGGCGTGCCCTGCACCGAAGTGGCCGATTACACCGGATTCCCCGAAATGCTGGACGGGCGCGTCAAGACGCTGCAACCTAAAGTCCACGCGGGCATTCTGGCGAGACGCGACCTGCCCGAGCACGTTGCCACTCTCGAAAAGCACGGCATCCCGACCATCGACCTGGTCGTGGTCAATCTGTACCCGTTCGCGGCGACCATCGCCAAACCCGGCTGCACCCTGGAAGACGCGATCGAGAACATCGACATCGGCGGCCCGACCATGGTGCGCGCGGCGGCAAAGAACCACGCGCATGTCGCTATCGTCACCGATCCTGCGGACTACGCGGACCTGCTGGCCGAGATGCAAACCAATGATGGCATCGTGTCGGACGCAACGCGTTTTGACCTGGCAAAGAAAGCGTTCTCGCATACCGCCGCCTACGACAGCGCGATCAGCAATTACCTCACCACCATCGGCGCAGACGGCACGCGCAGCGCGTTTCCGGCACAGATCAATTTCAATTTCGCCAAGGTGCAAGAGATGCGCTACGGCGAGAACCCGCATCAAAGCGCGGCTTTTTACCGCGACCTGAATCCGGTAGCGGGCGGCATTTCCGACTACACCCAATTGCAGGGCAAAGAGCTGTCCTACAACAACATCGGCGATGCCGATGCGGCCTGGGAACTGGTCAAGACCTTCGACCAACCCGCCTGTGTCATCGTCAAACACGCCAACCCGTGCGGTGTAGCCATCGCCGACACCGCGCTCAACGCCTACAAACTGGCCTATGCCACCGACACCACTTCCGCATTTGGCGGCATCATCGCCTTCAACCGCGAGCTGGATGAAGCGAGCGCGACGCAAATTACCGCCAACCAGTTCGTCGAACTCATCATCGCACCGAGCGTGTCCGATGCCGCGCTCAAGGTCACGGCGGCCAAGCAAAATGTGCGCGTACTCACCGTGCCACTGTCCAACGCGCACAACCAGTTTGACTTCAAGCGCGTCAGCGGCGGCCTGCTGGTGCAGTCACCGGATACGCTCAACGTGCAAGCGTCGCAGCTCAGGGCCGTCACCAAAGCGCAGCCCACCCAAGAACAACTGCAAGACCTGCTGTTCGCTTGGCGCGTCGCCAAATACGTGAAGTCCAACGCCATCGTATTCTGCAAAGACGGCCAGACGCTGGGCGTTGGCGCGGGGCAGATGAGCCGCGTGGACAGCACGCGCATCGCCAGCATCAAGGCGCAGAACGCGGGTTTGAGCCTAGCAGGTTCCGTGGTCGCATCCGACGCCTTCTTCCCGTTCCGCGACGGCCTGGACGTGTTGGCCGAGGCAGGCGCGAAAGCCGTGATCCAGCCCGGCGGCTCGATGCGCGACGAAGAAGTGATCGCAGCAGCGGATGAGCATGGGTTGGCGATGGTGTTCACCGGCTTCCGTCACTTCAGGCATTAAAACCGGGGAAGGGATAAGGGAGAAGGGGGAAGGGTAGAAAGCGCCGAGCTCCGGCCTTTACCCTTCTCCCTTCCCTCTTACCCTTCTCTTCTTTATGAAGAGAGCATCAACATGAAAATTCTGGTAATCGGTAGCGGCGGACGCGAACACGCCATGGCATGGCGTCTGGCGCAGGGCGCCAAGGTGCAGAAGGTGTATGTCGCGCCGGGCAATGCCGGTACGGCGCTCGAAGACGGCGTGGAGAACATCGCCCTCAGCGCCATTCCCGACCTGATCGAATTCGTGAAACGCGAGAACATCGAACTCACCGTGGTCGGCCCGGAAGCGCCGCTTGCGGCTGGTGTGGTGGATGCGTTCCGCGCTGAAGGTCTGAAAATTTTCGGCCCGACTAAAGCTGCCGCGCAACTGGAGTCCTCCAAGGATTTCGCCAAGCGTTTCATGACGCGCCACAACATCCCGACCGCATTCTTCGAGACCTTCAGCGACATCAACGCGGCGCGCGCCTATGTCGAGAAACATGGTGCGCCGATCGTCATCAAGGCCGACGGCTTAGCCGCAGGCAAAGGTGTGGTCGTCGCCATGACCAGGGAAGAAGCCTGCGACGCCATCGACATGATGCTATCCGACAACAAGCTGGGGGACGCGGGCGCACGCGTGGTGATCGAGGAATTCTTGGCTGGCGAAGAAGCCAGCTTCATCGTCATGGTGGACGGTAAAAATGTGCTGGCGCTGGCGACCAGCCAGGATCACAAACGCCTGCTGGACAATGATGCAGGCCCCAACACTGGCGGCATGGGCGCGTATTCGCCCGCCCCGGTGGTGACGCCGGAAATCTATGCACGCGTGCTGCGCGAAGTGATCCAGCCGGTAGTGCGCGGCATGGAAAGCGAGGGCATCACCTACACCGGTTTCCTGTATGCCGGGCTGATGATCGACCCGCAGGGCGGCATCAAAGTGCTTGAATTCAACTGCCGCATGGGTGACCCGGAAACACAGCCCATCATGCTGCGTCTGAAAAGCGACTTCGCCGCCATCGTCGAACATGCCATCAATGGCACGCTGGACAAAATGGAAGCCGAATGGGACCGGCGCACCGCACTGGGCGTGGTGCTGGCGGCGGCCAATTATCCAGACACACCGCGCAAGGGCGACATCATCACCGGCTTGCCCGATCATCGGGGGCTGCAAGACGCGCATGTGTTCCATGCCAGCACCGCGATACAGGACGGCAAAGTAGTCACCAACGGCGGGCGCGTGCTGTGCGTCGTCGCGCTGGGCGACATGGTGAAGGTCGCGCAGAAGCGTGCTTACGAAATCGCCGACAACCTCCACTTCGACGGCTGCCAGATGCGCCGCGACATCGGCTGGCGCGCGATAGGGCAAAAAAGATAGGACAACGACTTACGAAATACCACATGGGACAGAGGAAATTCTGTAGTTCAGAAAGTGCCCTTGCCCCTGTAATCCGTACTTTTTAACGCGCTCATTATGCGTTCTTCTTCAACTGTGCCGCAAACCAGTTTTCCTCGAACTGCATCGGACTGATGTAATCCAGTGTCGAGTAAAGCCTTCTGTGGTTGCACAGTACGTCAGCCAGTCAATCACCTCGTCCATCACCTGACTTCACCACACAGTATGATCGCCTCAATCTCATTGCCAACAACAGTCGCTTTTTGATTCTGCCTGATTAGGCATCATCCCAACGTAGGTTCACGTGTTTTTTCTCTGGTTCAGAGCACGTCGGCAAACCCCTTGCGTGTTTTCTGGAACCAGAACAAGCCCGCCCACGCAACCGATGCTCCGGCAAGCATGTAGAGCCCCAGTCCGGCCCAGTCCGGAGGATGCCCCCAGATCAGCACCTCGCGCGTCTGCTCGATGATGAAGGTGAGCGGGTTGAGAAACAGCAGCGGGCGGAATTCCTCCGGCAAGGCGGTGACGGGGTAAAACACCGGGCCGAGGAACATCAGCACGGTGACGAGGATGCCGGTGGTCTGTCCGACGTCACGCAGGAACACGCCGGTGGCGGCAAGGAACCAGGAGAGGCCGAGAATCAGCAGCAAATAAGGCAGGATGACCAGCGGCAGGTAGACGATAGTCCAGTTGAGGTGGGCTTGGGTCAACAGGTAAAACAGCAGCAGCACACAAAAACTGATGAGGGTGTGAAACAGGGCGGCGCCGAGCGTCACGACTGGCAGAATTTGCAGCGGGAATACGACTTTTTTGACGTAGTTGACATTGGAGAGAATCAGCCCCGGGGCACGTGTTACACACTCGCCGAACAGGCCATGCACGATCATGCCGCTAAAGATGAGAATGGCGAACTCACTCTTGTCTCCCGTACCGCCACCCCAGCGCGCCTGGAACACCACGCTGAAGACAAAGGTGTACACCGCGAGCATGAAGACCGGGTTGAAGAATGACCAGACGATGCCCAGCACAGAACCGCGGTAGCGGCCTACAACATCACGTTTGATCATTTGCCGGATCAGGGAACGGTTTTGCCATAGTGCGCCGATTACATGCAGGATACCGGTGGGGGGGCGGCTGCTGGCAAAAGTGGGATTCGGTGCGCTATTCACGTTATCGGCTCTTGGGAGAGAGTGAGGTTGGAAGCCGTTATGCTTATTGCAAGCTCCCTCATTAGCAGATAATTGTACCACCGAGCAACTGAGGTGTTGGTGCTAATTCAGGATGAATTTGTCCTTGGACAGAAAGCGCGAGCACGTTTTGGATATTGGCGCGAAAACGAACGCTATGCTGTCCCTCCCGAGCGAATCCATTATTCGCAATGTCCTGACTCGCACTGAACCCGGGGTGATTGATCGTACACTACAACAGTGGAATGCTGTCTTTGCACACCCCGTGACAATTGTTTGGCGGTTGACGGTAAAACAATGTGTAATTCCATTTTTCCTTCAATAGGAAAATAATCCGTCGGGTAGAACCTGCCCGATATTGCTCTATAATGATGGGGAACTGGAATTACACATTGCTTTTTAAAACGAGCAGAAAATCGTTTGGAATGGCAGGCTGATCTTCGGATTGTGTGCAAACCGGGAGGCACTTCAGTTATTCTCCGGTGTCTCCGCGGCAGCCCGCCCATAAACATCTTCAAACCTGACAATATCATCCTCGCCCAGATACTCGCCACTTTGCACTTCGATCATGACCAGATCGAGGATGCCGGGGTTTTCCAGGCGGTGTTTGTGTCCGGCGGGAATGAAGGTGGATTCGTTGGTGTTGACGAAAATTTCGCGTTCGCCGTTGACCACCCGTGCCATGCCGCTGACCACGATCCAGTGTTCGCTGCGGTGGTGATGCATTTGCAGCGACAGCGACGCACCGGGTTTGACGACGATGCGTTTGATCTTGAAGCGGGCACCGTCTTCCAGCACCGTGTAGGTTCCCCACGGACGCGAGACGGTACGGTGCAATTTGTAGCTTTCGTGCGATTGCAACTTTAACTGTTCGACAACTTTTTTCACGTCCTGGACGCGGTCGCGATTGGCCACCAGCAGAGCGTCCGGTGTATCGACGATGATCAAATTTTCCAGACCGACGGCGGCGACCAGCCTATCCTCGCTCTGGATGTAGGTGTTGCCGGTGTCCACCAGTATCGCTTCGCCGACCACCCGGTTGCCCGCCGCATCGGGGCGAGTCAAATCGCTGACCGCGCCCCAGGAACCGATGTCGCTCCAGCTGAAATCGCTGGGAACCACGACGACATTTCTCGATCGCTCCATGATGGCGTAATCGATGGAAATGTCGGGCACATGCGCAAAAGTCGCCGGGTCAATTTCCAGCATTCCCGTTTTGGCGTCGGCCTTTGCGCGGGTACTCTCCCAGCAGGCCAGCGCGGCCTGATGTAACTGCGGCGCATGGCTGGCCAGCTCGCGGAGAATGGCGCCTGCCTTGAAGCAGAACATGCCTGAATTCCACAGGTAGCGCCCGGTTGCCAGGTATTCCACGGCGATTTCACGGGTGGGTTTTTCCACGAAACGCAGGACGGTGCGGGCATGCCCCTCTCCCCGTAAGGGAGAGGGGGTTGTGGAAAGAGTGTCGCCACATTCGATGTAGCCGAACCCCGTTTCCGGTCCGCTGGGCACGATGCCAAAGGTGACCAAGGCGTCGTCTCGCGCGGCATGGCAGGCGATCTCCACGGCTGTGGAAAAAGAATCGAGATTGCCGATCAGATGATCTGCCGATAACACCAGCATGAGCGCATCCGGGCCGTGTTTGGCAGCAATTTTCATGGCACCCAGCGCAATGGCAGGCGCGGTGTTGCGGCCAAACGGCTCAAGCAAAAAGGTCGGTTGGATCGCGGCCTTGGCATCCGCAGCCTCGTACTCGTCCTTGGATTTGAAATAGTATTCGCGGTTGGTGATGGTCAGAATTTCTTTCACGCCCGGCAAACCCGCCGCGCGCAGATAAGTCTTTTGCAGCAGGCTCTGGCCGTCGGCCAGCTTCATGAAGGGTTTGGGGTGCGCCTCGCGGGACACCGGCCAGAGCCGTGTGCCGGCGCCGCCGGAGAGAATGACGGGAATCAACATCGCTTATTCCCGCCCTACCCGCCGCATGTCGGCATCCACCATCAGGGTGATGAGTGTCTCCAAACTGGTTTGCGCTTCCCAGCCCAGTTTGGCTTTGGCTTTGGCCGGATTGCCCAGAAGAATACCCACTTCGGCGGGGCGGAAGAATTGTGGGTCAATCACCAGATGGTCTTCGGGGCTCAGCCCGACGTGCGCAAAGGCGATCCGGCACATGTCCCGCACGGTGGTGGTGCGCCCGGTGGCGATGACATAGTCGTCGGGCTGCTCTTGTTGCAGCATCAGCCACATCGCTTCGACGTAATCGCCAGCGAAGCCCCAATCGCGCAGGGCTTCGATATTGCCCAAGTGCAGCTTTTTCTGCTTGCCTTGCTTGATGCGCGCCACCGCGTCGGTGACTTTGCGCGTCACGAATTCGATGCCGCGTAGCGGCGATTCGTGGTTGAACAAAATGCCGCTGCTGGCGTGGATGGCGAAGCTTTCGCGGTAGTTGATGGTCATCCAGTGGCCGTAGAGTTTGGCCGCCCCATAGGGGCTGCGGGGATAGAACGGTGTGGTTTCGTCCTGTTTTTCGGCCTGGATCAGGCCAAACATTTCGCTGGTGGAGGCCTGGTAGAAGCGCGCCTTGGAGTTGACGATGCGCAGGGCTTCCAGCATGTTGGTGACCGAAACGCCGGTCACCTGCGCCGTCAACAAGGGCTGCTCCCAGGAGGTGGCGACAAAGCTCTGCGCGCCAAGGTTGTAGATTTCGCCGGCCTGGGATTTTTCCATGGCGCGTATCAGTGAGGACAAATCCGTCAGGTCGCCGTTGAGCAGTTCCACTTGCGCTTCGATACCGAGTTCGCGCAGCCGCCACAGGGTGTCCGTGCCGCGCCGCGCGATCAGGCCGAACACCCGATAGCCTTTTTCCAGCAACAGCTTGGCAAGGTAAGCCCCATCCTGCCCGGTGATGCCAGTAATCAATGCATGTTTAGCCATTTTTTAGTTTCCGTTCCCAATAATTCAAATTATCCAGCAGCGATTGCTCCAGCGCAATTTCTGGCTGCCAGCCGGTGGCGTGATGCAATTTGTCATATGCACCATAGATACGCCTTTGTTCGGATGCCCGGCTGCGCGCTGGATCCTGGCGGATATCGGCAGCCACCCCGGCCAGCGCGAGCAGGCGTTGCAATATTTTCCGGATAGAGTGTTCCATGCCGGTGCACACATTATATATTTCGCCGCTGCCGCCAGCGCGGGATAATAGCATCAGGTAGGCTCTGACGACATCGCGCACATCGGTAAAATCGCGGGTCACATCTATGTCGCCCACGCATATTTCCGGATCAAGCAGGCCGAGTTTGATTTTCATGACCTGCTGGGCAAAATCTGCAACCACGAACTGCTCGCTCTGGGCGGGACCGATATGATTGAAGGGGCGAACCATCACGATATCCATGCCCTCCGTCTGGCTCCATTGGTAGCACAGCGCTTCGGCGGCCACTTTACTGACCGCATAAGGGTTTCTGGGTTTGAGCGGGGAATTTTCAGTGAGTGGCAAGGCTTCGGGAGCGACCAGCCCGTAGGTATCGCCCGATCCAACAAAAAGAAAGCGACCGTTAAAACCGCTCAGTTTTAAGGCCTGCAATAAATTCAACGTACCCAGAAAATTGATTTCGTAAGTTTCGCGCGGGTTGCTGAAAGACGCGGGCACAAAGCTCTGCGCCGCCAGATGAATCACATAATCGGGAGAAATTGCGGCGCATATACTCGCCAAGCCATCGGCGTCGCGCAGCTTGAGGTCGGGCGAGGGGATCAGCTCGAAAGGGTACGCATTGTTTTCGGCCACCAAGGCCTGGCGGATAAAACCGCCGACGAACCCCGCCTCCCCGGTAACCATTAGTTTACCGGGCTGTGCCTTGCGGTTTAATGTAGTCATGTTTTGTCTCGATATTGGATTTATGCGCAGCTTGGCGGGTTATTCGCCCCTCTTAACTACTGAAATTCGCCGCCGCAAGATATGCCTCTCCGGTTTGCGACGCATGACGCCGAACGCGGGAAATGATGTCGCGGAATGGCAAGGCACCGGACAAGAACAAGTAAATGTGCATCGCATCAAACAATAGAAGGGGCGTTTTCCGACCAGAGGCTTGGGTTATGGCAACGCTGGAATACCCTGATATCGACACCAATATTCCCATAGTGTTGTCAGCCTTATCGTCAACCTTGGAACGGAGAGAATCAATATCGGTAGCGCCGGCTTGGCTTCCGGTAAATTTCAACTCCACAAGGTAGGTCGTTCCATCGAAAGTAATTGAGCCATCGATTTGCCTTCCAGCACTTACATAGGGGCGTCGGTTTTGTATTTCGCAGAAATCGAGAAGGTCATAGAAGTCGTACCCCCCTTGTTGGGTTCCTACCGCCAAATGAAGGGGGCCTAAACGTTGTTGTAGTTTGGCTTTGTCCGTCAGGCTCCGTTGAATTTTCTGGCGATCATCGCGAGCCTTTGCCTTGACCTCCTCCCGCTCTCTTTCGTTCCGAATGTTTTCGTCCTGTGCTTTGAGGTATGCCTTCAGTTCTGCGACTGCCTTTGTCGCTTCGGAAATCATCTGCGCAGAGCCCTCCCAATTGCGCAGATCTGGAAATGTTGTCTGCTCTGATAAAAATCGCGCTATCTCGAAAATTACGGCCTTGCCCTGGTCTGACGCTTGGAGCTTCTCAAAGACTCTATCGAGAAATTCTCGTTTGCTTTCATCGGATGCCCACGTAGCCATGAATTCTTCCGCAACGCGAGAAGCCCGCAAGAACTTACGGAGCGCCTCTTTGCGCCAGAATGATTTAAGGGTGGCCTCGTAGGCTAGCTCGATGAGTCGTGGAGTAATCTTTGCTGCCATTAGGTTATGGACGCCTCACAAGTGCAATTTCACGCATGATGCCGATTCCTTTGAACGCACAACGTTAAGTCAAGCCCGTGTGGAGCTTGGCTTGGAAGCTGATTAAAAATTCGCGAGGAGGGATGGATGCAAGGCGCACGGAGCGCAGAAACCGGAATGTATTTAAGGTACATGGGGATTTCGAGTACCGCGCAACGCCGCAGACGCCCTCCGCAGCAATTTTTACAGCTTGTACCCACGATGCACCGCGACCACCCCGCCGGTCAAATTGAAGTACTCGACGCGCTCCAGCCCGGCTTCTTCCATCATTTTCTTCAGCTCTTCCTGGCCGGGATGCATGCGGATGGATTCGGCGAGATAGCGGTAGCTGTCGGCGTCGTTGGCGACGAGTTCGCCGATCTTCGGTAGCAGCTTAAACGAGTAGGCGTCGTAAAGTGGTTCCAGCGCTTTGGCGACTTTGGAGAATTCCAACACGATGACACGCCCGCCCGGCCGGATCACGCGGTGCATTTCGCGCAGTGCTGCATCCTTGTGCGTGACGTTGCGCAGGCCGAAGGCGATGTTGGCGCAATCGAAATAGTTGTCCGGGAATGGCAAATGTTCTGCATCGCATTGTGCGATCGGTGTGGCAATGCCCTCGTCAAGCAGTCGGTCGCGGCCGACGCGCAGCATGGCATTGTTGATATCGGTTAGCACCACTTGCCCGCTGCCGCCAACTTTTTTGAGAAACAGCCGCGACAGATCCGCCGAGCCGCCCGCCACATCCAACACGCGCTGCCCTTCGCGCACGCCGCTGACGCCGACCGCGAAGCGTTTCCAGATGCGGTGCAGCCCGACCGACATCAGGTCGTTCATCACGTCATATTTGCTGGCGACCGAGTCGAATACGCCCGCGACGCGCTTGGCCTTTTCTTCCTCGGCCACGGTTTCAAAACCAAAGTGGGTTTCAGCCATGTTTTTGCTCCTTCAATGCTTTGCTGAATTTCAGCGTGCTCATAGCGAGCGGATTTTCTTCAACAGCGCGGTGGTGGAGCGTTCGTGCAAAAACGGGATGCTGTGTACCTTGCCGCCCCAGCCTTGCACTTCGCGTGCGCCGACGATATTTTCTACCTGCCAGTCTCCGCCCTTCACCAGCACATCGGGGTGGCAGGCAAGGATCAGATTCAGCGGCGTATCTTCGTCAAATCCCACCACCAGGCTGGCCGATTCCAACGCGGCCAACACCGCCATGCGGTCGGGCAACGGGTTGATCGGCCGGTCGGCGTCTTTGCCCAGGCGTCTTACCGAAGCGTCGCTGTTCACGCCCACTATGAGCGATGCGCCCAGCGCACGCGCCTGCGCGAGATAGGTCACATGGCCGCGGTGCAGCACGTCGAAGCAGCTGTTGGTAAATACTATCGGGTGCGGCAGTGCCGCGATACGCGCGGGTATTTCATCGTGCGGGCACAGCTTGTTTTCGAAAACGGGCGCAGGGTACATCTAGTCGAGATACTCGAACAGCTTGACCACGCGTTGCACGCCGCTGGTGGTGCTGGCGATCTCGGTGGCGGCCTGGGCCTCGGCGCGCTTCACCAGACCCATCAGGAATACCGTGCCGTTTTCCGTGATCACTTTGACATGCTCGGCATTGAAGCGCTTCTCGCCCATAAAGCGCAGCTTCACATTCGAGGTGATCATGCTGTCGCTGCTGCGCGTGGTCATCGAAGTGGAGCCGGAGACGGCCAGCTCGTTATTGATGCTGCGCACGTTCTCGATGCCTGCAACCAGCCTGCCTATTTCGGTTTTAACCGCCTCGGTCGGTGCTTCGCCGCTGATCAGCACATTGCGGTTGAAGCTGGTGATGCTGATATGCGCGTCATTTTTGAACCGCTTGCCGATCTGGTCGAACGCCTTGTTTTCAATAGCCTGATCTTCGACATACGCTCCGCTGGTGCGCCGGTCCTGCGCCATCATCACGCCGGTTCCCACGCCGACGGCAACCACCGGGAAGCAGCCTTGCAGCGCTGCGGATACCAACACCAGTAACAACAAAGAAAAAGCACGCATGGTTATTCTCCCAACAACAAATAATCGATGACATCGCACAGGCAATGCAGGGTAAGCAAATGGACTTCCTGGATGCGCGCGGTGCTTTGGGCATCCACGCAAATCAAAATATCGCCGTCGCGCAGCGCGCCGGCCATTTCGCCGCCATCGCGCCCGGTCAGCGCGACCACGCGCATGCTGCGCTCATGCGCCGCATGGATCGCCGCGACCACGTTCGGCGAATTGCCGCTGGTGGATATCGCCAGCAAGGTGTCGCGGGGCAGGCCAAGCGCGCGCACCTGCTTGGAAAATACCTGGTTGAAATCGTAGTCGTTGGCGATGGAGGTCAGCACCGAGCTATCGGTGGTCAGCGCGATCGCCGCCAGGCCTGGACGCTCTTTCTCGAAGCGGTTCAGCAATTCCGCCGCGAAATGCTGCGCATCCGCCGCCGAGCCGCCATTGCCGCAGCACAGAATCTTGCCATCGTTGGCGACACAATCGAAAAAAACCTGCGCACCCTCGGCGATGGGCTTGGCCAGAGCATCCTTGACCTTCAGCTTGAGTTCCGCGCTGTCCTTGAAATGTTTGATGATACGTTTGCCGATATCCATCTTATTTGTTGGCTGTTTTGATGAGCGCGAATATTAACCGAATCAGGCGTCGAACGCATTTTTGAGCCATTGCATGCCGTGATTATTCATCAGCACGACATCGAAGCGGCACGCCGGTATGTGCGCGAGGTCGGCGAGATATTGCTGCGCGGTGCGGATGATACGTTGCTGCTTGCGTGTATCGATGCTGGCCGCCGCGCCGCCGAAATCGTCATTGCGCCGCAGGCGCACCTCGACGAACACCAGCGCCGCGCCATCCTGCAAGATCAAATCGATTTCGCCGAAGCGCCCGCGATAGTTTTGCGCGATCAGCTTCAACCCTTGCTGTTGCAGATAGTGCGCCGCCCGCTGCTCGGCCTGCGCGCCCTGCGTATCGGCGCTCATGGAACGCCGCGCGCCTGGTCGGGGAACATCGGCAAAACTGTCGTGGCTGGCGTGTTGCGCAGCTGCGCCTCGCCCCGCGCGAACACCGCCGGAATCGCGCTGCGCTGGAATACGCGACCATCGAGTCCGATGCGCCCACTTACCCCGTCCATGGGCAAGGCAGCTTCGATCTTGCCGCCCAGCAGCAATTGAATCAGGCGGAACGCGTCTATGCCCAGCGCGTACAGACGCTCGTGCTCGGCAGAAAGCGGCGCAACGGGGCGCGGATAAATCATGACCGCCGGGTGGTCGGCTTGCAACAGCCACGGCATATCCACAAAGCGGATGCCGTTCAGGTCGTAATTGGCCAGTGTGTTGGCGTTGCCGATAAAAATTTGCGAAGTGGCATAAATCGGCAATTTGTTCGGCAGATAGGCGCGGATGCGCCGCGCCATTTTGGCATCTGCGGCGAGAAACACCGCCGTGTTGGGCATTTCGACGATATCCGCGAGCGTGGCCGGGTCGTTATCAAATTCAATTTCGCGCAGCAGCGCGCCGCCCGAGCGGCGCCATTCGTCTTCAAAGGCAAACTGCAAGCGCCGCGACAGGTTGGTGCGGGTGGCGATAATTATCGCCTGGCGCAATCCCTCCTGCGCTGCCAGTTGCGCGGCTTGCCGCGCCTCCGCCTCCACGGCCATGCCGAAAAAATACAAGCGTTCGGCGGACGGGCCATCCATCACGTTCAACGCCAGGGTCGGCACGGGAATGTCCTGCCCGGTCGCCAGCGCACCAACGCCGCTGCGTGTCAGCGGCCCCACCACGGCCAGCGCGCCGTCGGCAATGGCCTGGCGGTACAGCGCGGCAATATCCTTGCCCTCGTCGAAACAACTGTATACGCGTACCGGCAACCTTTCCGGAAGTTGCATTTCCAGTTCGGCGGCCGCCTGAAAACCCTGTCGCAGTGCATCGGCGGCGCTGCCGAAAACCGCCGATTTCAACGGCAGCAGCAAGGCGATATGCGGCGCGGGTTTTTCGTCGCCTGGCGCCAGCGATTCGCCAGGCTGCAGCCCCTCGATGGCGCAAGCAAAACCGCTCACGTATAGTGCGAACAAAGCCGACAGCCAGAGGAGCACACGTTGCATAACGAACACCCGCAAAAATTGGAACCCGCATTATATGTAGTTGCCACGCCGATTGGTAATCTGCGTGACATGACCCTGCGCGCGCTGGAGGTGCTGGTGGCGGCTGACGTGGTCGCGGCGGAGGACACGCGCAACACCGCGCATCTGCTGACGCATCACGGCATCGCCGCAAAACGGTTGATGGCGGTGCATCAGCACAACGAGCGCGGCGCGGCGGAAAAAATCGTCGCGTTGCTGCATGCCGGGCACAGCGTGGCCTTCGTCAGCGACGCGGGCACTCCCGCCGTCAGCGACCCCGGCGCGCTGCTGGTGCAGGCGGTGCGCGCGGCCGGGCTGCGCGTCATTCCGATTCCCGGCGCGAACGCGGCCATTGCCGCCTTGTCGGCTGCGGGCTTGGCGGACCCGCATTTCCTGTTCTATGGTTTCCTCCCCAACAAATCTGCCGCGCGCTGCAGCGCCATACAGATGTTGAGTGCTCATCCCTACACGCTGGTGTTCTACGAGGCACCGCACCGCATCGTCGAATGCGTCACCGATTTATGCGCGGTATTGGGCGGAGAGCGGCAAATCGTGCTGGCGCGCGAAATCACCAAGCTGTTCGAAACGATCCATGCCTGCCCGTTGCGCGACGCCGAGGCATGGCTGATGGCCGACAGCAACCGGCAACGCGGCGAGTTTGTCGTGCTGGTTTCCGGCGCAGTGCCGCAACCGGGCTTGCCGGCCGAAGCCAGGCGCGTTCTTGAAGCGCTGCTCGGGGAATTACCGCTCAAACAGGCGGTGCAGCTCGCCACCCAAATCAGCGGAGCCGGCCGCAACGAGCTGTATCAACTGGCGCTGCAACTCAAGAAGCCAGAATGACACCCAGTCTTGGGGTACATACTGTTTTTTGCTCACGCCTTGCCTCGCGTATGCGGGGCTTATTCCATTTTTCCTTCAATAAGAAAATAATCCGCAGATCGTGCTTCGACAGACATCTTTACCCGGCAGGTAAAACCCGCCCTTGTATGACATTGCTCTATTGATGGTGAATTGAAATCAAACCTTTCCCAACCTCCCTTTATCAGGGGAGGAGCGGCTGTCCTCCCCCTGACAAGCCTGTCCTGAGCTTGCCGAAGTGCGGGAATGACGGGGCTAATGGATCATCCGGGATTAAGCTCCCTTTAAGAATGCCTCCCTATGCTGTGCACCATATCGTTCGACCATGATAAAGAAACACACTGCAGCAACGTATATATCAGGCCTGACGCATATAGTTGTTATGAATTTTTCATAGCGATGGAATGTGGTTTACCTAAGGAGATAATCATGGGAAGTAAAACAGTAGTTGGTGGAATAACGCCATTGCATATTGAAATCGCGCTGCACTATTTCAAATCTCAAGGCGCTGATGCCGGCGCATACACTGGGCGCGATGGCGATGCCGTCGCACTGGTTTGCCACGAATTGGCTGAAGCGGGCTTGCTTGAATTCACTGGCGGTTCCGAGCAGTGGAAGGCAACAGACGCGATGCGCCTGTACGTCGAATCAATTTGCAGTGTTCCTTTGCCAAAAAAAGCGTGTATGCAACCGGACATGGTTTCGCACCTTGATACGATCCTGAACGGGAGAAATAGCCGTATCGGCGATGACACCATCAAAACACGCAACACTAAAATCACCAACGTCATGAATGAATATGTAACCTCTGCACCCTTGGCAAGATTTTGATTCGCCCGTATTGCCGGTGCGACGGCTGATGCCAGCTATCCCCGAAGAAGCCGCTAATGGTGATTGCGTGTCAGACAAACGCCGATGCCAGAATCGCTGCATCGCCTATACCCCGGTGGTTTCTTCCCGCTTGCGCAGCGCGCGCCACATCCAGGCGACGGACAGCAGCAACATCGCAAGCCCGAGCCACAACGGCCAGCGCACCGGCTGATTCCAGGCACGGCGTAATTCGCCACGTTGCGCCGCGTCCACGCGCCAGTATTTGAGTTTGTTGTTCGCCATCACGTTGGGCTTCACGTTATACAACCAGCCATGTTGCAGCACGTAACTCTTCGGATGGTAGCCCCATAGCCACGGCGAATCGCGGCGCAGAATTTCCAGCATCCGGTCGATGATGGCCTGGCGCTGCGCGCTGTTTTCCATATTTTTCATTTGCTCGAACAACTGGTCATATTCCGGGTTGCTGTAATTGGCCGCATTTTCCCCGCTCTTGCTTACCTTGGCCTGCGCGCCATGCAACAGGAACAGAAAATTTTCCGGGTCGGGATAATCGGCGTTCCAGCCGAAGTAGAACATCTGCGTGTCGCCCTTGCGCACCTTGTCCTGGAAGCGGTTGTAGTCGGTGCTGCGCACTACCAGTTGCACGTTGATTTTGTCGAACTGCTTGCGCAGCCAGTCGAGGCGCGCCTTGCTGCCCACGCCGGCTGAGGTGGTATCGAGGTTGATCACCAGCGGCTGCTTGCTCTGCGCATCCACGCCGTTCGGGTAGCCCGCTTCGGCGAGCAGCTTTTTCGCTTCTTCAATGGATTTGCGCTTCGGCGCACCGTCCACCCAGTCATACACCTGGCGGTTGCCCCCCGCCTCACCGTCGCGGTAGCCGAAGATACCCGGCGGGATCGGCGACTGCGCGGCAATGCCGCGCCCGTTGGCGAAAATGGAAATAAACTCCTCGAAATCCACCGCAATCGCAATCGCCTGACGCAGCTTGCGCGCCTTGTCCGAACTCCCCCCCACCGTTGCATCCAGCCAGTTAAAGCCGGTGTACATGGTCGAAGTCGAAACCGCGGTGGACAGCCTGATGCCCTGCGCCTGCATCTCGTCGGTCACCGTCGTTTCGCCGCCGACATTGACCTGCACCGCCTGATCGAAGCTGTCCGAACTGATGCCCGATGCGTCGTAATAGCCCTGCAGGAATTTGTTCCAGTAGGGGATGGTTTCCTTTTCCAGGCTGAACACCACCCGCTCGATCAGCGGCAGCGGCTTGCCCGCATCCGCCAGCAGCCCCGATTCCTTGTCGCCCGCCTCCCCTTCCGCCGGATAGGTTTCGCTGTCGTAATGCGGGTTGCGCGACAACACCATGCGCTGGTTGGGGTTGTTCTCCGACAGATAAAACGGCCCGCTACCCACCGGCCACCAGTCCAGCGTCAGATTGCGCTCGCGCATCCCGGCCTGCGCATAAAAGCGCTCGGCTTCATGCGGCATCGGCGCAAAAAACGGCATCGCCAGCCAGTAGGCGAATTGCGGGTATTTGCCGTGCACCTCGATGCGGTAAGTGTGCTCGTCAACCGCCCGCACGCCTTGCAGCGGGTATTCGTTCAAGTCGAGGAACGCGTCAGGGCGCTTCTCTGCCGCCCGGCGCAACGTTTCGGCGTAGTCCTTCAGGCCGACGATGTATTCGCTCATCACGCCGAAAATCGGCAGATGCAGGTGCGGGTGCGCGAGGCGTTTGATCTGGTAAACGTAATCAGCCGCCGTGACGCCGCGCGTGCCGCTGAGCGGAAAATCGTTCAGCGCGCGAATGCCGCGCAAGTCACCCGGAGTCAGGCGCGCGTATTCCGGCGCAAACGCCGGATGCGGCTGGTAGCGCATGCCCGGCTTGATGCGAACTTCATACACGCTGAAGGCGATTTTTTCCACCGGCGCATCGTCCGGCAATGCGCGGCGTTCCTTGTCGAGGTAATGTACCGCTGGCATCTGCGCGGCGGCCAGCGGAACCAGCTCATAAGGGCGTTTCAGATAATGGTATTGCAGCGGCGGCGCGTAAATTTGTGCGAGAAATTCATACTCGTTCTCGCTATAAGCCTGCGCCGGATCGAGGTGCTTGGGGCGCTCGGTGAACGCGGTATAGAGAATCGGCTTGCCGTCATCCGTTGCCGGATAGGGATCGTTCCACAACCCGCCGTCGCACGCGGCAAGCAACACAACCAAGCAGGAAATTAATACGGATTTCATGGCGCAAGAGTGTAGCCGAATCAAACCGGCGCGTCATGGCGCCAAATTGCCTATTCAAAAATCTGAGTGAAATTCGGGCGCAAGCTCATTTCGCGATTTGCTCCGAACACGTTACCGCCCTTGCACCCATTCGATCAGCGCATCCTGCGCGGCCTGTCCATACTTGGCGTTTGGGTGATTGATAAAAAACACGACCACCCACTCTTTGCCACCTTGTGAACGCACATATCCTGCTATAGTTTTTACCCCTTCCAGGGTGCCGGTCTTGAGGTGGGCGTGGCTGGCGGCGGCGCTTTCCCTGAGACGTTTCTTGACCGAGCCGTCCACGCCGAGAATCGGCAACGATGCTTCGAATTCTGCGCTGAGCGGATGGGCGGCGGCATGTTGCAGGAGTTGTGCGAGGTGCGCCGCGCTGATGCGTTCAGTTCGTGATAGTCCCGCACCGTTTTCCAGGACCAGCTCGGGGAAATCGAGTCTCTGTTTTTGCAGCCAGTCCTGCACGGCTCGCGTGCTGCGTTCGATATTGGTGGGCGTTGCACTCTCTTTCGACCCCTCCAGCCCGCCCAGTGTCAGGAACAATTGCCGTGCCATGACGTTGTTGCTGAATTTGTTGATGTCGCGAATAACCGCGCCCAACGGCTCGGATTGGTGCGTGGAAAATAGTTGCGCGCTAGCGCCCGCAACACCATCGCGTTGCTTCCCTTGCAACGAGCCTCCCAGCTCCTGCCACAGCCAGCGGAACACTGTTTCCACATAGCGCGTGTGCGGCATGACGTTGAGGTGATGCTCGCGCTCCCCGCATTCGCCGGGATAGCCGCCTTGCAGGATGACACTGTCGCCATCCGGTTGCACGAGGATGCCGTCGTCCCAATTGTTGCAATTGCCCTGCGACGTGGCGGGGGCGGATTGCGGCATCAGCCGGTTATCCAGCTTCATGCCACCGAGCGGCGGCTCGCTGATGATCTTCATGCCGTTGCCGTCGGGCAGGTAGCGCAGCCGTAGCGTGTTGAAATTCAGCAGCAGCGCGTCCGGCCCGACGTTGTAAGCGCGCACCGGGTCGTTGTCGAAGGCGGCGGGGTCGTGCGGCGGCAGCTCGAAGAAACTGCGATCCAGCACCAGATCGCCGCGTATTTCGCGCAGGCCGCGCGCGCGCAACTCGCGCAGCCACAGCCAGAATTGTTCGAGGGCCAGCTTGGGGTCGCCATAGCCTTTCAGCACCAGATTGCCGTGCAGCACGCCGTCCTTCAGTTCGCCATCCAGGTACGCCTCGGTCTTCCAGCTGTAAACCGGGCCGAGCATATCCAGCGCGGCATAGGTGGTGAGCAGCTTCATCGTGGAAGCCGGGTTCATTGGCCGGGCCGCATTCAGGCTGACGAGAGGCCTGCGCGCGCCCGCTTCGCGCACCTCGATGGCGACGCCCGCGAGCGGGATGCCGGCTGCCTTCAGCGACTGCATCACTGTGCTGGGCAACGCGACCGCGTGGGCGGTGGATGCGCAAAGCAGCACCGCAATAACGCCAACCAGATACCTCATGCGAGCGCCTCCACAATGTCCAATGTCCGCGTTACCAGCAATTGCATCTCCTCTTCGTCAATCACATACGGCGGCATGAAATAAACGGTGTTACCGATCGGGCGCAGCAGCAGTTCATTTTGCAGCGCGAGCGCGAAGCAGCGTTGCGCAAAATCGCGGTGCGGGCCAAGCACTTCAAACGCCCAGATCATGCCGGTGTTGCGCCAGTTGCGCACCGCGCGATGCTCGGACAAGGGTTGCGCTATACCGTTCAAATACGCCGCCTTGTTGCGGTTCGCAGCGAGCACGTCATCCTGCGCAAAAATATCCAGCGTGGCCAGCGCGGCGCGGCAGGCCAGCGGATTGCCGGTGTAGGAATGCGAATGCAAAAAGCCGCGCGCCGTGTCGTCGGCATAAAACGCCTGGTAGATTTCATCGCGCGTCATCACCACGGACAACGGCAGATAACCGCCGGTGATGCCTTTGGAGAGCAGCAGGAAGTCCGGGCAAACCCCCCCCCTGCCCCCCTTTTCCAAAGGGGGGAGATATGTTGTATCCCGGTCTGCTGTGCCCTGGCCTTTTGTATCCGGTTTTTTTGCATCCTGGATTTCTGTAGCACCCCCCTTTGAAAAAGGGGGGCAGGGGGGATTTTCTGCCTGCTCGCAGGCGAACAGCGTACCGGTGCGCCCCATGCCGACGGCGATCTCATCGGCGATCAGATGCACGCCGTATGCGTCGCACAACTCGCGTGCGCGCCGCAAATAAACCGGGTGGTACATCGCCATGCCCGCCGCGCCCTGCACCAGTGGCTCGATGATGAAGGCGGCAAGCTGCGCGTGGTGTTGCTGTAAATGCTGTTCAAGCGCGGCGGCACAGCGCAGCGCGTAATGCTCGGCGCTTTCACCGGCGGCGGCCTTGCGGCTATCCGGGCTCGGCACGGTGGCCTGCTGCCGGATCAGCGCGCCATAGGCATCGCGGAACAGCGCGACATCCGTCACTGACAGCGCGCCCAAAGTTTCGCCGTGGTAGCTGTTCTCCAGGCTGATGAATTGCGTCTTGCACGGCTTGCCAGTATTGCGCCAGTAGTGAGCACTCATCTTCAGCGCGATTTCCGTCGCTGAGGCACCGTCCGACCCATAGAAGCAATGCCCCAAGCCAGCCGGAGCCAGATCGCGCAAGCGCTCGGAAAACCGCACCACCGGCTCATGGGTGAAGCCCGCCAGCATCACATGCTCCAGCGTCTCAAGCTGGTCGCGCAACGCGGCGTTGATGCGCGGGTTGCCATGCCCGAACAGATTCACCCACCACGAGCTGACCGCATCCAGATAGCGTTTCCCGTCGCAGTCGTACAGCCACACGCCCTGGCCGCGCGCGATCGGCATCAGCGGGAAATTTTCGTAATGCTTCATCTGCGAGCACGGATGCCAGACCGCAGACAGGCTGCGCGCCAGTAGCTTGGCGTTGGTTGTAACAGAATTTTGCATGGGCGAAATCATAACAGGAGTTGGGTTTGAATCTCTTCGAATGTCTGCGCATGTTATGTAGAGCTTTAACATAGCGAAAGTCGGCACGTGCTCACCCAATCGACTTGCCACGCGGTAGCTTGTAAGCTACATTACTTCCATGATTGAAGTGTTCCGATACCAGAGCGAAGAGGGTAAAGAGCCATTGACTGAATGGCTTCAGTCCCTGCGGGACAAACAGGCGCAAGCCAAGATTCGTATTCGCCTTAAACGGTTGGAGGCGGGAAACTTCGGCGACTGTGATCCAGTAGGCGAAGGAGTGCAAGAGTTGCGAGAGCACCTTGGTGCCGGCTATCGGGTGTACTTTGGTCGCCATGGTCAGACGGTCGTAATCTTGCTGTGCGGCGGCTCCAAGAAATCGCAGCCTGCTGACATCAAGACCGCCAAGGAATATTGGGAAGATTGGAAAAGGAGGCAAGTATGAGCAAGAAAATAAAAGCTGCGGTATCTCACTATGATCGCGAAGTGGCCGAGCTGCGTGCAGATCGTGAGTTAGCCGTTGAATATCTAAAAGCCGCAATGGAATCGCTCGATAACCCGGATGACCGTGCCGTCGGCCTCCTTGCGCTTCGCACCGTGGCGGAAGCGTATGGCGGCCTTGGGGCGGTTGCCGCTGAAGCCGGGATCAGCCGCGAATCGTTGTATCGGGCACTATCTGCCAAAGGAAACCCGACGCTGAAAACGCTGCTGGCCGTGTTGAAAGCCGTTGGAATGAAACTCTCGGTTGAGCCGGATCAACACGCTGCGGCATAAGCCGGGAAAATATATCGAACCCGACACCCTTCGCGTGTATTCTACAAAACGGCTATTGAAACTGCTCGAATTTACAAAATATATACACATGGGTATAATTTTGCAGTGAGCAAATCGCCGGTCAAACCGCTGGAATGGGTGGCTTCATCCAAAAAGGATTTGCTGTCCATGCCAACCGACGTGGTGGATGTTTTCGGTTATGCGCTTCACTTGGCGCAGAACGGCGGAAAGCATGCGCAAGCGAAGCCGCTTAAAGGGTTCGGGTCTGCCGGCGTGCTTGAAGTGGTGGAGGACGATGACGGCAATACTTACCGCGCGGTCTACACCGTGCGATTCGGCAACGCGATTTATGTCCTGCATTGTTTTCAGAAGAAATCGCACAGGGGCATTGCCACGCCAAAGCCGGATTTGGATTTGATTCGTGACAGGTTAAAGCTTGCGCAACAGCATGCAGAAGGAGTTAAGAAATGAGCAAAATAGAACAAGGCAGCACCAACGTCTATGCCGACTTGGGGTTGGAGAATGCGGAGGAAATGCTGGTCAAGGCGCAACTGGCCACCAAGATCGGCGAGATCATCAAGCGGCGCAAACTCACCCAGGTGCAGGCCGCAGAATTGCTGGGCATGACCCAGCCCAAGCTGTCCAATTTGCTGCGCGGGCAGTTTCGCGGAATCTCGGAAGCCAAAATGCTGGAATGCCTGACCCGCCTGGGGCGCAACGTCGAGATCGTTGTCAAGGCGACCGGACGCTCACAATCGACGGGGCATGTGTCGGTTGTGTTCGCGTGATGGTCTGAATTTGATCGTCAATTTTTTGCCGTAAAGAATAATTTGAAGCTGAACCTGTTGGCACATAAAACACCTATGAGTATATTTGCAAATCTGTTCAATGTTTTCTCAAGGCGCCCCGATTCTTTGAGCAAATCGCCGAAGCCACTTACACACTCGTTTCGCAATAGAGTCTTTATGCGCTGTCGAGACTTGTTTGCCCATAATGCAGATGAATTCTGGGCTGAGATTCAGTCCAAACTCGCCTATTTACATGGTGAACCGCGTCTTTCCAAGACTCACACTCAATCGCAAGTTGAGGATGCGCTTGATTTTCTCCAAACTTGTGCTGACGCGCACTTTCTCGATTTCATCGAGTACATCTTCCATACACAAGCGTATTTCCATGCTTCAGGGAAGGCTGACCTCGTTGAGGATATTAATGAATTTTTACGACAGGATGATCTGCCTTATGCGATAACGAATTTTGTTTGGACCAATGGCGTAACAATTCAGTACGGTACTGAGTATGAGTCAACCACGCTGACAGCCTACCCTCAGGTTATCCGGAAGGACTCCGAAGTTCTCTATCGCAATGCAATTCAACCGACGCTTCAATTATTGCGCGAATCGGACTTTGTTGCGGCAAACAAGGAGTTTATGGAAGCCCTCGAAGACTTTCGCAAAGCCGACTATGGCGACTGCTTAACCAAATGTGGAAGTACGCTCGAAAGCGTATTGAAGGTTATATGTGCGCGTAAGAAGTGGCCGCACGCACCTACGGACACGGCATCACCGCTCCTCAAAACAGTTATCAGTAACTCTGGGCTTGAGCCATTCTTTGAACATCCCCTCGTTCTTGTCGCAACGCTTCGAAATAAGCTAAGTAAAGCTCACGGAGCTGGCTTAACGCCCCGAGAAGTTACTGAAGCAAAAGCGCAATACGCCATAAATGCTACAGCCGCTGCAATTCTGTTGCTGGTTAAGGAAGTTGGGTAATCAATGGAGTTATCTCACGGACAACGACAACTTATTCAATATGCGTTCAGTTAGACGGTTTGCAGCAAGTCTGGTGATTTTCGTTTGCCTGTTTGCCGCCGGCCAAACAGCGCATGCCGCCGAAAAAATCACCATCGCCGCCGCTGCCGACCTCAAGTTTGCGCTGGATGAGATCGTCATGCTGTTCAACAAGGCGCATCCTGCCGACCGGGTGGAAACCATCTACGGCTCGTCCGGCAAGTTCCACACACAAATCCGGCAGGGCGCGCCTTTCGATCTGTATTTCTCCGCCGACATCGCCTATCCGCGCGCGCTCAAGGTGGAGGGTTTTGCCGCCGCCGAGGTGCAGCCCTACGCGGTGGGGCGCATCGTGCTGTGGAGTCCGTCGCGCGATACGGGCAAGATGACGCTCGCCGATCTCGCCGACCCAGCCATTCAAAAAATCGCCATCGCCAATCCGAAGCATGCGCCCTACGGCAAGCGCGCCGAAGAGGCGCTGAAGGCGGCGGGCGTGTGGGAAAAGGTGGAGGGCAAACTGGTGTATGGCGAGAACGTCGCGCAGGCGGCGCAGTTCGTGCAGACCGGCAACGCGCAGGCCGGCATCGTCGCGCTGTCGCTGGCGCTTAGTCCGGAATTGGCAAAACAGGGGGGCTACGCGCTGATTCCCGACAAGCTGCATCAGCCGCTGGAGCAGGGTTTCATCGTCACCAAGCGCGCTGCTAACAATCCGCTGGCGCAGGCCTTCGCGCGTTTCATGGTGAGCGGTGAGGCGCGCGCGGTCATGACGCGTTATGGTTTTGTGTTGCCGGGTGAGGCCAAATAGTTGGTAGACTTGCCATGAATCCAGATTATCCATTTGACGTAGGTCGGGCTTCAGCCCGACATGTCGGGTTGAAACCCGACCTACAAGGTTTTGTCCCCGCGTTGCGGGGTTCATGTTTTATTGACTGTATTCCCTCCTTCGCGGGAATGACGAATTTATAGAATTTACCTTATGGAATCCGCTTTTTCCTCTGCCGACCTTTCAGCGATCTGGCTTACCTTCAAATTGGCTGCGGTAGTAACCGTCATTTTGCTGCTGATCGGTACGCCGATCGCATGGTGGCTGGCGCGCACTCCTTCTTGGTGGAAGGGGCCCGTCGGGGCGGTGGTGGCGCTGCCCATCGTGCTGCCGCCGACGGTGATCGGTTTCTACCTGCTGGTGGCGATGGGGCCGTCCGGGCCGCTCGGCGCGCTGACGCAGGCAATGGGGATCGGCCTGCTGCCGTTCACTTTTGCAGGGCTGGTGATCGCCTCGGTGTTTTATTCCCTGCCGTTCGTGGTGCAACCGTTGCAGAACGCCTTCGAGGCGATTCCCGAGCGCGCGCTGGAAACCGCCGCGACGCTGCGCGCTTCCGCGCGGGATACTTTCTTCAGCGTGGTGCTGCCGCTGGCCAAGCCCGGTTTTCTCACCGCGTCGGTGCTTGGCTTTGCGCATACCGTCGGCGAATTCGGCGTGGTGCTGATGATTGGCGGCAACATCCCGGACAAGACGCGCGTGGTGTCGGTGCAGATTTACGACCATGTCGAGGCGATGGAATATGCCTCGGCGCACTGGCTGTCGGCGGGGATGGTGGTGTTCGCCTTTGTGGTGCTGCTGGCGTTGTACACGCTCAATCCGACCGGAAAGCGCAAATGATCCAGGCGCGCTTCGATCTCTCCTATCCCGGCTTCGCGCTGCACGCGGAATTGCAGGTGTTTGCGCATGGTGTCATCGCGCTGTTTGGACCGTCCGGTTCGGGCAAGACGACCTTGCTGCGCTGCATCGCCGGGCTGGAACGAACTCCCAATGGTGCGTTGCAGGTGAAGGACGAGGTGTGGCAGAGCGGCGAAAATTTCTTGCCGGTGCATCGGCGTCCGCTGGGTTATGTGTTTCAGGAGGCCAGCCTGTTTCCGCATTTGTCGGTACGGCGCAATCTTGAGTACGGCCTGAAGCGCATTCCGCCCGAACAGCACAAGGTGCAACTCGAGCAGGTGGTGGAGTGGCTCGGCCTGAGCAAGCTGATCGATCGTACCAGCCCGGCGGGACTGTCCGGCGGAGAGCGGCAACGCGTCGCCATCGCCCGCGCGCTGCTCACCAGCCCGCGCCTGTTGCTGATGGATGAACCGCTTTCGGCGCTGGACACTGCGAGCAAGCGGGAAATCTTGCCCTACCTGGAGCGCTTGCACAGCGAGCTGGACATCCCGGTGATTTACGTCAGCCACTCGCTGGATGAAGTGGCGCGGCTGGCCGACCAACTGGTGTTGATGGAGCAGGGGCGTGTCATCGCCAGCGGTGCGCTCAACGAAATGCTGGGGCGGCTGGATTTGCCCACCGCGCATCTGGACGATGCGGGCTCCATGATCGAGACCAGTGTGGCTGACCACGACGAGGAATATCATCTCACCCGGCTGGATTTTTCTGGCGGCAGCTTGTGGGTGAGCAGGGTGGAACACGCCATCGGCAGCAGGGTGCGTGCGCGGGTGCTGGCGCGCGACGTGAGCATCGCCACCGTTGCGCCGCAAGGCTCCAGCATCAGCAATATTCTTGCGGCGCGCATCGACGAAATTCGCGACGAAGGGCCGGATCGCGTGAACTTGCGCCTGTCCGTCGGCAGCGGACAGATGCTGCTGTCGCGCATCACCCGCCGCTCGCGCGACCAGCTCAATCTCACGATCGGCATGGCAGTGTACGCGCAGGTGAAGAGCGTGGCGCTGATTGCGTAGTACAATTCCGCCCCGATCCTGCCACATGGAGTTTGCGCCAAATGAGCCGTCTGATATTGATCATCGCCATTGTGGCCGTGGTTTACCTGTTGATCAGGTCTTTTCGCAAACAAGCGCCGCAGCAGGACAAACCGGCTACCGAGGACATGGTGCGCTGCGCACATTGCGGCGTGCATCTGCCCAGGGGCGAAAGCGTCGAGGCCGACGGGCAATCCTTTTGTGGCGCTGAACATCGCGATGCTTACCGCAAGTAAGCGTCGCGCTGCATGCCGCCCGAGCCTGCAATGCCCGAGCCAACAATGACCGACCAGCCCGCCGCTGAATTTCCCCGCGCCGATTTCTGGCGCTCCCTGAATTACTTCAACCTGTACCGGCTGTCCCTGGCCGGTTTTTTTGTGCTGCTGGCCGGCATCTTTGGCCCTTCGCTGTCCTTGGGCGCGCGCAACTGGAAGATATTCTTTGCCGCAAGCGTAGTCTATGCGGTAGTGGTGGTGCTTTCGTTTGTGCTGTTGCGGTTGCGCTGGCCGCGCTTTGTGGTGCAATTGGCGCTGCAAATCGGCGGGGATATTGCCGCGTTGTCGGTGATTTCGCACGCCAGCGGCGGGATACAGAGCAATATCAGCCTGCTGCTGCTGGTTTCGCTGGCGGCGGCAGGAATGATCAGCCGTGGAAAAATTACCCTGTTCTTCGCCGCGCTGGCGAGCATTGCCGCCTTGCTGGAGCACTCTTACGGCGTGTTGTACGAAGGTGCCGAGGCGGCGCAATACGTTCAGGTCAGCCTGCTGTGCGTGTCCTATTTCGCGGTGGCCTGGCTGGCGCATACCCTGGCAAAATACGCGGTGGAAAGCCAGCAATTGGCGCAACGCCGCGGCCACGATTTGGCCAGTTTGTCCGAGGCGAACCGCCTGGTGATGCGCGATATGCAGGATGGTGTGCTGGTGGTGGACGAGCAGGGCGTGATCATGCAGATGAACCCGAGCGCGGCGCGCCTGTTGCGCCATAGCGCGCTATCCGGCAGTTCGCTGGCGGAAAATTTCCCGCTGCTGTTCGGGCAGTATGCGCTGTGGAAAAGAGTCGGCACGGTCAGCCGCGACACCCTGCAGCTGGATGTCGGTGTGCAGGCACGCTTGCGTTTTGTCGCCGTCGAACGTAATGCGGCGCATGGTGCGGTGATTTTTCTGGAAGACATGCAGCGCATCCGCGCCGAGGCGCAACAGATCAAGCTGGCCGCGCTGGGCCGCCTGACCGCCAGCATCGCGCACGAAGTGCGCAACCCGTTGTCGGCGATCAGCTATGCGACAGAATTGATGCGGGAAGAGCAGGGCGATGCCAAACAGCAGCGGCTGCTGCAAATCGTGCTGGACAACACGCAGCGCATCAATCGCATCGTGCAGGACGTGATGCAACTGAACCGGCGCGACCGCGCGCAGCCGGAAGTGTTCGAACTGGATGCAATGTTGCGCACCTTTGTGGAAGAGTTTAACTTGGCGGAGCGGCTCGAACCGGGTGTGATGGCATGGGCCGGGATGCCGGGCGCAAGCATTTCCTTCGACCGCGGCCATCTGCGCCAGGTGCTGTGGAATTTATGCCGCAACGCGCTGCGCTATGGCCGCAAACAGGCGGGCAGCCTGATGCTGTCGGTTAGCGTTGCGGAAGGGCGGGTGATACTGGAGGTGCGGGATGACGGACCGGGCCTCTCCGACGAGCATCTGGGGCGGCTGTTCGAGCCGTTCTTTACCACTGCGTCAGACGGCACGGGTTTGGGGCTGTATATTGCCAAGGAATTGTGCGAGGCAAATGGCGCGCTGCTGGAATATCATGGACAAGAAGAACAAACCGGGGACGGCGGTGCAGGCGCCTGCTTCCGTATAACGTTTGCAGAGCTGCAAGGAAATGGCGAGGGAACGGGATATGGCGGATAACCATCGGGCAAAAAATGCCACAGTGTTGCTGGTGGACGATGAGCCGGACATTTTGGAGTTGCTGGAGCTGGCGCTGAGCAAAATGGGCTTGGAGGCAGACCGGGCAGGCAATGTGCGCGAGGCGCTGGCGAAGTTGGCGACGCGCCACTATGACCTGTGCCTGACCGATATGCGCATGCCGGATGGCGATGGCTTGCAGGTGGTGCAACACATCATGCAAAACAATCTGGACGTGCCGGTGGCGGTGATTACCGCGCACGGCAACATGGAGAATGCCGTTGCCGCGCTCAAGGCGGGCGCTTTCGATTATCTGTCCAAGCCGGTTTCGCTCGACCAGTTGCGCGCTCTGGTGAAGTCCGCGCTGAAGCTGCCCCAGGCAGGCCCGTCCGGCGACAAGATGTTGCTCGGCCATTCGCCCGCGATGCAGAAAGTGCGCGACCTGATCAAGCGCGTGGCGCGCAGTCAGGCACCGGTACATATCAGCGGCGAATCGGGCAGCGGCAAGGAATTGGCGGCGCGCCTCATCGTGCAAAGCGGCGCGCGGCATGATCAGCCGTTTGTCGCGGTGAACTGCGGGGCGATTCCGGGCAACCTGATGGAAAACGAATTTTTTGGCTATAAAAAAGGTGCGTTCACCGGGGCGGACAAAGATAGAGACGGTTTTTTCCAGGCGGCGCACGGCGGAACCTTGTTCCTCGATGAGGTGGCTGATCTGCCGTTGATTATGCAGGTCAAGTTATTGCGTGCGATACAAGAGAAGCGCGTGCGCAAAATTGGAGCTACCGGTGAAGAGGCGGTGGATGTGCGCATCATCAGCGCGACACACCACGATCTGGCCGAGCGTGTGAGGCAAGGCGGATTCCGGCAGGATCTATATTACCGCCTGAGTGTGATTCCGATCCAGATGCCCGCACTGCGCGAGATGCGCGAGGATATACCGGGGATTGCGCAGCGGACACTGGAGCGTTTGCGCGGCAATACCGAGGTATGCTTTTCCGAAAAAGCCTTGCTTGCGCTGCAAGGCTATAGCTTTCCGGGCAACGTGCGCGAACTGGAAAATATCATCGAGCGGGCGCTCGCGCTGTGTATGGATGGGGTGATCGAGGAGCTGGATTTGTTACTGGTGCCAGTAGAGCATTGTCAGGCTGACAATGCCGCGCTCGGCAGCAAATACCCGTTACCGAAATATCTGGATCATGTCGAGAGGCAAGCTTTGCTGGAAGCGCTTGAGCAAACCAATTTTAATCGCACGGCTGCCGCCAAGTTGCTGGGACTGACGTTCCGCACCATGCGCTACCGGATGGAACGGCTCGACATCAAGGAGCCGAGCGGTACCGATGATGCGGATTGATGCACAAGGGCTGCTGGTTGGTGGCGAATATATTCCGTCGCCGAACTGTGATGACCGCCCCGCAGGCAATATCGAGTTATTGGTGATACACAACATCAGCCTGCCGCCGGGCGAGTTTGGCGGCGATGGGGTACTGCGGCTATTCACCAATACGCTGGATGTGTGCGCTCACCCTTATTACCCAAGCATCGCCGGAATGAAAGTTTCGGCGCATTTTTTTGTGCGCCGCGATGGCAAAATTATCCAGTTTGTTTCCTGTTTGAGGCGCGCCTGGCATGCGGGGGAATCCTGCTGGCAAGGCGGGTCGCGCTGCAACGATTTTTCCATCGGCATCGAGATGGAGGGCACAGATACCGCGCCCTTCACCGGCGCGCAATATGACGCGCTCCATTGCTTGACCCTGGCGTTACGCGGAGCCTATCCGATACGCGGCATTGCCGGGCACAGCGATATTGCGCCGCAGCGCAAAACCGACCCGGGTCCATGCTTTGATTGGGCGCGCTATCTCGCGGGTTTATCCGTAGCAAGCATTGTGCCAGCGATGATTTCAGCGTCAGGCCAGGAGAGATGAAAGGTTAAATTGGCTGAAATATCCAGTTCTTTTCGCGGCTTACGATATTTGGATTAACCCCTACAATTAGCGGTATCAATGGAGAAAAGAGCTAAATGTAGTGTTCTCGATTCGGGTTGCCAAATTTCAAGGAGTGTGTACATGACACATACTGCTGCCGATAGTATTTCAAGCTTTTCTACACTGGGCAGCGACCTTTCCAGTTTTGCATTTTTCTTTTTTAAATCCTTCCAGTTGTCACCGATTATTATTAAGTCGCTGTTGTTTGCGGCCTGGATGTTGACGCCGGGAAATTGGCGCACAGTTAGGGATTGACAGGCTTTAGCTCACGCTGGGTTGATAAGGGTGGGTTGGGGGTGTAGTAGTTGCAAGTGGGTTTTCGTTAACTTTCATTATCGTAAGGAGGTTGAAATGGTAGCAGCAAAGAAGTCTAAGCCAGCAGCAAAACCAGCGGCGAAGAAGGCGGTCGCAGCCAAACCGGTAGCCAAAAAAGCGGCAGCCAAGCCAGCGGCCAAAAAAGCAGTCGCAGCCAAGCCAGCGGCCAAAAAAGCGGCAGCCAAGCCAGCGGCAAAGAAGGCAGTTGCAGCTAAGCCGGCAGCCAAAAAAGCGGTAGCCAAGCCAGCGACAAAGAAGGCAGTTGCAGCTAAGCCGGCAGCCAAAAAAGCGGTAGCCAAGCCAGCGGCAAAGAAGGCGGTTGCAGCTAAGCCAGCAGCCAAAAAAGCGGCAGCCAAGCCAGCGGCAAAGAAGGCAGTTGCAGCTAAGCCGGCAGCCAAAAAAGCGGTAGCCAAGCCAGCGGCAAAGAAGACAGTTGCAGCTAAGGCGGCAGCCAAGCCAGCGGCGAAAAAGGCGGTCGCAGCCAAGCCGGTAGCCAAAAAAGCGGCAGCCAAGCCAGCGGCGAAGAAAACCGCTCCAGCCAAGCCGGCAGCTAAGAAGGCGGCTCCAGTAAAAGCGACGACTACTGCGGCAACGCCTACGGCAGCACCGGTGCCTTCCGCGCCAGCACCGGTACGTCCGGCTGCAACGTGGCCTTTCCCTACACCGGGAATCGGCAAGCCAAACTGAGTCGGGGTGCTGTTGTGGCAGCCGCCACGACACGATAATGCGCGGCCTTCTGGTGCGAAGGTGCGTGTTCGGCTGCCCCCCGACGCCTTGCGGCAGTCGAATTTGTTTGGCCTTGGGCGCACTTATCGGTGCGTGCGCCTCTTTAGCTTTGTCAGCGTAACGCTGGGCGTTTTTTATTGTGGATGCAAACTTGACGTTTGCAGTTTTTTTGCACTCTGAATTTGCTGCCCTGCCTCAATGAGTGAGGAGGCTTATCGATGTGCTGAGGCTAGACATTGAAGCGGAAATGCATCACATCACCGTCCTGCACCACATACTCCTTGCCTTCCACGCGCATCTTGCCGGCATCTTTTGCGCCCTGTTCGCCCTTGTATTTTATAAAATCATCGAAGGCGATCACCTCGGCACGGATGAAACCGCGCTCGAAGTCGTTGTGGATCACCGCAGCCGCTTTCGGCGCGGTATCTCCTTTGTGGATAGTCCAGGCGCGCACTTCCTTCACGCCGGCGGTGAAATAGGTTTGCAATCCTAGCAGGTCATAGCCGGTGTGGATCAGGCGGTTCAGCCCGGGCTCGGCCATGCCGGCATCGGCCAGGAACTCCTGTTTGTCTGCGTCGGACAGCTCGGCGATTTCGGCTTCCAGCGCGGCGCAGATCGGCACCACCGGCGCGCCCTCTTTGGCGGCGTATTCTTCCAGACGTGCCAGCAGCGGGTTGTTGCTGAAGCCGCCTTCCGCGACGTTGCCGACATACATGGCGGGTTTGATGGTGAGCAGGCACAGCGGTTGGAGCAGCGCGCGCTGTTCGGCATCCAGCTTCAGCATGCGTACCGGTTTGCCCTGATCGAGATGCGCGGAAACTTGCTCCAGTAACACGCCGAGTTTGGCGGCTTCCTTGTCGCCGGATCTCGACAGCTTGCTGTTGCGCTGCTGCGCTTTTTCCACGGTGGCCAGGTCGGCCAGTGCGAGTTCTGTGTTGATGGTTTCGATGTCGGCGATCGGATCGATCTTGCCTGCGACATGAATCACGTTGTCGTCTTCGAAGCAGCGCACCACGTTGACGATGCCGTCGGTTTCGCGGATGTTGGCGAGAAACTGGTTACCCAGCCCTTCGCCCTTGCTTGCTCCCGCCACCAATCCGGCGATGTCCACGAATTCGGTGATCGCATGCTGCATCCGTTGCGGTTTGACGATTTCCGCCAGCGCCTCCATGCGCGCATCCGGCACCTCGACGATGCCGACGTTAGGCTCGATGGTGCAGAACGGGTAGTTCTCTGCCGCGATGCCCGCTTTGGTCAGCGCATTGAACAGGGTGGATTTTCCGACATTGGGCAGCCCGACGATTCCGCATTTCAAACTCATGATTGTTTCCTTTTTTAATAACTGCGGCCCCAAACCCCCTCCAACTCCCCATTATCAGGGGGAGAGGCAAGTCTCCTCCCCTGATAAGGGGAGGCCGGGAGGGGTTTGGGTTTAAGCACTATGCAGCTTCAACATCGCCGCTTCGGTTTTGCCTTCGATAAACAGGTGTGCGACATCCAGCGCACGTTGCATGGCCACATCGATCAGCTCGCGCTCTTCACGGCGCGGGTCATTCAATACGAAGTTGACTACTTCGGCGCGCTCGCCGGGATGGCCGATGCCGAGGCGCAGCCGCCAGAAATCCCGTGTGCCGAGATGCGCGATGATATCCTTTAGCCCGTTATGCCCGCCGTGTCCGCCGCCCAGCTTCAGGCGTGCCGCGCCCGGCGGCAGATCCAGTTCGTCATGCACCACCAGAATTTCTGCCGGGGTGATTTTATAGAACTGAGCCAGCGCACCGACGGCGCGCCCGCTCAAGTTCATGAAGGTCTGTGGTTTCAGCAAAAATACTTCATGGCCGTGCAACTGGCCGCGCGCCATCAGACCATGGAATTTGGCCTCGTTCCTGAAACTCAGGTTTTGCAGGCGTGCCAATTCATCCACCCACCAATAACCGGCGTTATGCCGGGTGGTTTCATATTCGCGCCCGGGGTTGCCCAAGCCGATGATCAGGCGTATCGATGACATGGTCAAAATGAAAAACCCGCCATGCCGGGTTCAGCAATGGCGGGTCGCATAATGCTGCGCCTGACTTACTTTTTGGATTCTTTGGCTGGAGCAGCGGCTTTGCCGGCTGGCGCAGCTGATTTGGCTGGCGCAGCGGACTTGGTTGCCGGAGCAGCTTCTGGCGCAGCTTCGGCCGCCACTTCAACCGCACCGCGCGGCACTTGCACGGTGACTATCACCGCCTCTGCCGTATGCGTGCCGTGTGTGGCGGCTTCTACGCCCTTGGGCAGCGTCAAATCGGACACATGCACGGAATGCCCCAGTTCCAGCTTGCTCAGATCGACTTCGATGAAGGCGGGCAAATCTTTGGGCAGGCAAGTGATGTCCAGTTCAGTCATCACGTGGCTAATCTTGCCTCCGCCGACTTTCACGCCGGGTGCGATGTCTTCATTGATGAAGTGCAGCGGCACCTTGATATGCATCTTTTTCGCGGTATCCACGCGTTGCAGATCGATATGCTGCACTTGCTGGCGGAACGGGTGCATCACGAAATCGCGCAGCAACACGGGTTCTTTCTTGCCTTCGAGGTTAAGCGTCAGCACGGAGGCGTGAAACGTTTCCGCGCGCAGCTTGTGATAAAGGTCGTTGTGATCCAGTTCGATCATCACGACATCGCCGATGCCATAGACAATTCCCGGTACGCGACCGGACTTGCGCAGACGGCGGCTCGCACCCGTACCTAGCGCTTTGCGGGGTGTTGCATTAAGTTCAATAGTCATTTTGCTTCTCCAAAAAAATGAGCCGTCCGCGACCAGACGATTCAACATTTGCGGCAGCCGACATGGCTACCGCTAAAATAAATTATACCGCGCCCACCCTACGTTATTCGGTGAACCCTTGCATTACTCGGTGAACAGCGAACTCACCGACTCTTCATTGTTGATGCGGCGTATGGTTTCCGCCAGCAATTCTGCCGTACTCAACTGGCGAATACGCTTGCAGTTGCGCGCCGCTTCGTTGAGCGGGATGGTGTCTGTGACCACCAATTCATCAATCGCAGAATTTTCGATGCGCTCGATAGCCGAACCGGATAGTACCGGGTGAGTACAGTAGGCCAGCACACGCACGGCGCCTTTTTCCTTGAGCGCGTTGGCGGCTTCGCACAACGTGTTGGCGGTATCCACCATATCATCCATGATCAAACAGGTGCGATCCGCCACCTCGCCGATGATGTTCATCACTTTCGCCACGTTCGGCTTGGGGCGGCGCTTGTCGATGATTGCCAGGTCGGCGTCCAGTTCCTTGGCCAGCGCGCGGGCGCGCACCACGCCGCCCACATCCGGCGATACCACGATCAAGTTGGGGTAGTTGCTCTTCCATACATCGGACAGCAGAATCGGGCTGGCGTAAATATTGTCCACCGGAATATCGAAAAAGCCCTGTATCTGGTCGGAGTGCAAATCCATGGTCAACAGGCGATCCACGCCGGCGCCGGTGAGCATGTCGGCCACCACCTTGGCGGTAATCGCGACGCGTGCCGAGCGCGGGCGGCGATCCTGGCGCGCGTAGCCAAAATACGGTATCGCGGCGGTAATCCGCCCGGCTGAAGCGCGCTTCAGCGCGTCCACCATAACCATCACTTCCATCAAATTGTCGTTGGTCGGTGCGCAAGTGGATTGCAGCACGAACACATCCTTGCCGCGCACATTTTCGAGGAGCTCCACCATCACCTCGCCGTCGGAAAAGCGTCCTACCTTGGCGCGACCGAGATGAATGTGCAGGCGATGCGCGACTGCTGCGGCGAGCTTGGGATTGGCATTGCCGGTGAATACCATCAAGCGGTCGTAAGACACGTGCGCATCCTCAAAGAATTAAAACAACAGGGCGTAAGCCCAAAGACTGGCTGGGGAGGTAGGGATCGAACCTACGAATGCCGGAATCAAAATCCGGTGCCTTACCACTTGGCGACTCCCCAATAAACTTAATCGGACACCCAGTCGTGCAACGGGTGCCGCGTCAAACCTTGTGCCACTATGCCGCGCATAGCGTGTGGCAACTGCTGCAACACTGCCTCGGCCTGGCTGCGTTCGGCAAATTCGGCAAATACGCAGGCGCCTGAACCTGTCATCATCGCTTTGCCTGAATGGTCCAGCCAAGCCAGATGACGCGCCACTTCCGGGTAGAGCTTGCATGCTACGGGCTGCAGATCGTTGCGCAATTGCGGATCGTTATGCAATTCCTGCCGCAGTTCTTGCCACCGCTCCAAAAGGGCGCGCATTGTGAAGGAAACCGTATTCCGTGTCAATTCCGGGTGCGCGAAAATCTCTGCGGTCGGTACCTGCACCGGGGGAAACAGCACCACATACCACGCTTCCGGCAAGGTGCAGGCCTGCAACGCTTCGCCCACGCCCTCGGCAAAAGCGTTCTCGCCGAACACGAACACCGGCACGTCCGCGCCCAATTGCAGGCCGAGGCGCATCAGATGCGCGCGAGACAAACCCAGCGACCACAGGCGGTTCAACGCGATCAGCGTGGTTGCCGCGTCCGAGCTGCCGCCGCCCAGGCCGCCGCCCAGCGGGATATGTTTTTCCACCGCGATGTCCACGCCCAACACGCATTTGGTCTCGCTTTGCAACAGCCGCGCCGCGCGCACGCATAAATCCTGATCTTCGGCCACCCCCTCGATAGCATGGGCGCGCCGCACCGCGCCATCGTTGCGCAGGGTGAAATGCAAGGTGTCGTGCAGATCGATGAAGCGGAACAGCGTTTGCAACAGATGGTAGCCGTCCGCCCTGCGCCCCACGACATGCAGGAACAGATTGAGTTTGGCCGGTGCGGGGCAGGTGAGAGTTTGAGTCATCTTAGAAAAAAATGTTGTCCATTGCCGTTTTCAAATTTACTGCGGACTCCATTCCCACTCGTCGATCAACAACTGCACCTGTAATCCTTCGCGGCTCAGTTGCAAACGCGTTGGCAAGCTGTCCGGCTTATTATCCGGGTAACGCGGGTAATTCACTTCCCAGCCATTCTGGCGCAGCACGGCGACCTGGCCGTGGGCATTGCGCTCGATTTGCGCCGGAGTTTCCGCTTCTGCCAGCCCCAGCACCCAATGATGCAGGCCGCGCAACGGCAAATACCAGCCCAGCGCCTGTTGCATCAGAGCTTCCACATCGTCGGCACGGTAGTGTTTGTCGCCCTCGTCCAGCGTCGCGTGGTGTGTGTCGCGGTAGACGCGCGCGGCGGTCTGGCCGAGTGGCGCAAGCAACAGGATTTCGTCGGATAGCGCCGTATGCGTCCAGCGCAATCCGGCGGAGTGATGCGAGCCGTTGTATTTGACCGCCATGCGCCCGTTCAGCGCGAACGAGGCAGATTCAATCTGTGCGGGGCGTGCGACCGGGGCGTGTGTGGGCGGCAATGATGCGCAACCGCCCAGCAGTATGATCGCGCTAAGCGTGAGCCAGCGTATCAAGGCATGAACCGTTTCATGACCGCCTGCAACAGCGCGTTGCCGGGGTTCGCCTTGAGGCTGTCCTGCCAGGTTTTCTGCGCTTCCTCCCGGTCGCCGCGCACCCACAGCACCTCGCCCAGATGGGCGGCAACTTCAGGATCGGGGTTGCCGGCAAGCGCGCGCCGCAGCAGTTGCACGCTTTCCTCGAGTTTACCGCTGCGATAATAGCCCCAGCCGACACTGTCCATGATGGCGGCATCGTCGGGCGCAAGCTGCAAGGCTTTTTCCACCAGCTTGACCGCTTCGGGAACGCGCTCGCTGAGCTCCAGCAGCCTGTAACCCAGCGCATTGTAGGCGTGCGCATGATCGGGCTTGATCTGGATCAGCTTGCGCATCAACTGTTCGAACACGTCGAGCTTGCCGATCTTGTCCGCCAGCATCGCGGCTTCGTAGAGCAGATCCGGGTGGTTGGGCAGTTTCGCCAAGCCCTGTTGCAGCACTTGGTAGGCCTCCTCCGAGCGCTGTGCCTCGCGCAATAATTGCGCCTCGATCAGCGTCTGCTGCACGCGCTGCTGATTGTCGGCGGCTTGCGTCTGGTGCAGGTAGGCGACTGCTTCATCCAGCTTACCGCGCTTGTTCAGCAAATAAGCCACACGCAAGCGCGCCGCAAACTGATACTCGCCGCCTTTGACTTCGCGATAATGTGCGATCGCTTCTTCTTCGTTCTCTTTGGCTTCCTTCAATTGCCCGAGGTAATACTGCACCGTATCCTGATCTTTTTTGCCTTTTTCGAGCGCTTGTTGAAGCTGCGCCTCCGCTTCGCGCAATTCGCTCAACTGCAGGGAGATCAGCGCAATCGCGAACGCCATATCCGGGTTTTCCGGATTGTCTTTGGCCAGTCGTTGGAATTCGGTGCGCGAGGGCCGGTATTGTTTTTGTTCGAGCAGCGCGCGGGCATACTGCAAGCGCATCTCGCGCGCATCGGGATAATCAGACAGATAGCGGCGCAACACTTCCAACGCCTGTTGCGGCGCATCCTTTTGCAATAATTGCGCCTCCAGCGAGGCCGCCATATCCCATGCCGGGCGCAGGCTTCGCGCTTCGCGCACCTCGCTTAATGCAAGTGGCGTGTCGCCGGCTTGCCGCGCCAGTTGCGCCACCGACCAATGCGCCTCGGCGACTTGGGCATAGGGCTGGGCAAGATCGCGCATCATATTTAATGCGGCGCGTTTATCGGGGTGAGAGGAGACCAGTTGGAAAACCTGCATGAAACCGCTGGCGGGGTTGGCCTTTCCCGCTTCCAGCAATTTGGCCAGCTCAAGTTGCGCCTCATCCAGTTGTCCGCCGCGCAACAAGATCGAAGCCAGCATGCGTGCCGCCAAGGGCGCAGTCGGTTCGATTTCCTGCCATTGCCGGAATGCTGTGATCGACTTTTGCATATCGCCTGAATCGAAGGCCAGTTGCGCGGCGCGCCTTGCCATGCGCGGATCGCGGGTTTTTCTGGCGATGTCCAGGCTGCCTTCCATGGCCAGGGCTTTATGTCCGCGCTGGCCGGCGATTTCGGTTAAGAGAAATTCATAGAGCAATTCGCCGCTCAGTTCGACATCGGGCAGCACCGGCTCGATTTCCACATGCGGGCTGGGCACGGGCGTGGGCACAGGCTCGGGAAGTTTGGGCGTTTGCGCGCAGGCGGTGAGCAGCAAGCTGCCGATAATAAGAAGAATGGATGGGTTCATGGTGATACGGCGGTTGACGCGGGAGCACATATTAGCAAAATCCGACACCTGATATTCAGACACCTGACATTCAGACATCAGGCATCCAACATCAGGCATGATGGCGGCGAAGGCGTTTCAGTCGGGATAGATAGCTCGGATTGATAGTGGTTCCCTTATTTCTCCAACCAATCCTGCAGAAACGCCCATTGCTCCAGCTCGCGTTCGGCCAGATGGGGCGGCAGATCAAACAGGGATTTTCCCTCAAAGGCGGCATTCACATACACCTGTGTTTCGCGCAAATAGGCCAGTATCGGCAGATCGAGGGTAGCGAGAAAATGCTCCAGCGCCCAGGCGGCCTTGGTGCGCATCTCCATGCGCATGCCGACGATGCCGATGTGGCACTTGTTTTTGCGCACCGCTTTCTCTTCGGCGAGCGCCTGCAGAAAGTCGCGGCTGGCTTGCAGGTCGAACAGCGAAGGAGCGACCGGCACGATGATTTTGTGCGCCAGCTTGACGGCATGTTCGAGGTTTTTGCCGTGCAGGCCGGCGGGCGAATCGATTACCAGCCAGTCGTGCGGCCGGTCATGCTCTTTTTTGGAATCGAGCATGCGGATGCGCGGCAAATCGGCGGGGCGCGTGGCGAGCCACAGCGCGGAGGATTGCTGCCGGTCCAGGTCGAGCATCGCCACCTGCTGGCCGCGGTTGACCAGATAGCCGGCAATGTTGATCGACAGCGTGGTCTTGCCGCTGCCGCCTTTCGGGTTGGCAATCAGAATGGTATTCATTTCAGGCACCCCCTTAAGCTTTTTCGGTCAACTTACCTGCGACCGCCCAGCAACGATCCCAGCACGCCTCTGATAATCTGCCGTCCAAGCGATGAGCCGATGGCGCGCGCGGCGCTCTTGGCGAGGGCTTCGCCGACACCTTCGCGGCGGCTGGATGAGCCGCTGCCGAATATCCCTCCGAGCATCCCGCCGCCACTGTCTGCGGGGGTTGGCGCGCTTTGTTTTGCGGCAGTTTCTGCCTGTTTTTCGCCTGCGTGTTGCTTGAGTATTTCGTAGGCCGATTCGCGATCCACGGCTTTTTCGTAATGCCCGGCGAGCAGCGAATCACGCATCAGGGCTTTGCGTTCGGGCTCGGTGAGCGGGCCGATCTGCGCCTGTGGCGGCACGATCAGCGCGCGCTCGACGATGCCGGGCGTGCCTTTTTCATTCAGGCAGGAGACCAGCGCCTCGCCGACGCCAAGCTCGGTGATGATGGCGGCTTCATCCAGTTGCGGGTTGTCGCGCATGGTTTCGGCTGCTGCCTTTACCGCTTTCTGGTCGCGCGGGCTGAAGGCGCGCAGCGCATGCTGCACTCTATTTCCAAGCTGCCCCAGCACCTTGTCCGGCACGTCGGCGGGATTCTGCGTGACAAAATACACGCCCACGCCCTTGGAGCGGATCAGGCGCACCACCTGTTCGATTTTGTCGAGCAATGCGGCTGGCGCGTCGTTGAACAGCAGATGCGCCTCGTCGAAGAAGAACACCATCTTGGGCTTGGCCAGGTCGCCCGCTTCCGGCAGGTTCTCGAACAGTTCGGCGAGCAGCCACAGCAGCATGGTGGAATACACCTTGGGCGAAGTCATCAGCCGGTCGGCGGCGAGGATGTTGATAATGCCGCAGCCGTCGTTGCCGGTCTGCATCAGGTCGGCGATGTTGAGCATCGGTTCGCCGAATAATTTGTCACCGCCCTGCGTCTCGATTTGCAACAGGCCGCGCTGGATCGCGCCGATGCTGGCGGTGGAAATGTTGCCGTATTCGGTGGTGTAATCGGCGGCGTTGTCGCCGACACTCTGCACCATCGCGCGCAGGTCTTTCAGGTCGAGCAACAGCAGGCCGTTATCGTCGGCAATCTTGAACACCAGCGCC
>Ga0172380_10001185_pt1 | contig 45919 bp, 40 predicted proteins | sample Leawe162metaG_FD_119747 | JGI IMG/M metagenome (GOLD analysis project Ga0172380, IMG submission 119747) | Leachate microbial communities from a municipal landfill in Southern Ontario, Canada - Leachate well 162 metaG | ecosystem: Engineered > Solid waste > Landfill > Unclassified | place...
ACCCCGTCCCCCCTCCGTCGGCCGACCTCAAACTGGCCAGCTAACGCCCGGTCCTCAGGCCGCCTCCGCCCCGCCGAAGCGTTCGGTCCATTCGGCGATCTGTTCGTCGTCGATCTTGGGGAACAGCACGTCCGGCGCGCTGACCGCCCTGCCCGGCTCCAGCCGCGACAGTTCGGCGGCGATGTCCGCGCCAGGCCAGGCCGGCGGCCAGGGCTCGCCGAACGCCTTGCAGATGGCCTCGGCCGCGAACGGGATGAACGGCGCGCTGACCCGGCCGTAAAGCGCGGCCAGGTTCAGGGCCGTGCGGGTGATCACGGCGGCGCGATCGACGTCGGTCTTGAACGCCGTCCAGGGGGCGGCCTCCTGCAGATACTCGTTGCCCAGCACCCACAGGGCGCGGACGGCCTGGGCCGCCTTGCGCACCTCGATGGCCTCGAGCTCGGCGGTCAGCACGGCCAGCTGGGCGGCGACGTCGGCGTACAGCTGCTGCTCGCGCGGGCCGGGCTCGCCGCCGGCCGGAACGGTCGGGCCGAACTTGCTCTCGTTGAACCGCACGATGCGGTTGACGAAATTGCCCAGCACGTCGGCCAGATCCTTGTTCGCCGCCGACTGGAACTGTTCCCAGGTGAAGGCGGTGTCCGACCCTTCCGGGGCGTTGGCGGTGAGATACCAGCGCCACAGGTCGGCCGGCAGCAGCTCCAGCGCCGCGTCCATGAACACGCCCCGCTTGCCGCTGGTGGAGAACTTTCCGCCATACCAGTTGAGCCAGTTGAAGGCCTTCAGCCGGTCAACCAGCTTCCACGGCTCGCCCGAGCCGAGGATCGTCGCCGGGAAGCTGACGGTATGAAAGGCGACGTTGTCCTTGCCCATGAACTGGACGTAATCGACATCGGCCGCGCCCGCGTCGGTGCGCCACCAGCGTTTCCAGTCGGCGCCCGTCGCCTCGGCCCATTCGACGGTCGCGCCGATGTATTCGATCGGCGCGTCGAACCAGACGTAGAACACCTTGTGCTCGAAGCCGGGGCGCGGGGCGCCGTTGCTGACCACCGGGATGCCCCAGGCGAGGTCGCGGGTGATCCCCCGGTCGATCAGCCCCTCGTCGAGGTGTTTGTAGGCGATGCCGCGCGTCAGGGCCGGCCAGCCCTCGGCCTTCGAATCGACCCAGGCGCGGATCCGGTCCTGCAGCTTGGTCTGCAGCAGATAGAGGTGGCGGGTGTCGCGCACCTCGATGTCGCGCGAGCCGCTGATCACCGAATAGGGATCGATCAGATCGACCGGGTCGAGCAGCTCGCCGCAGTTGTCGCACTGGTCGCCGCGCGCCTTCTCGTAGCCGCAGCGCGGGCAGGTCCCCTCGACGTAGCGGTCCGGCAGGAAGCGCCTGTCATCGACCGAGTATACCATCTTGTCGGTCCGCTCCTCGATCAGGCCGTTCTTCTCCAGCGCCTCGCAGAAGTGCTGCGTCAGGCGATGGTTGGGCGCGTTCGAGCTGCGGCCGAACCAGTCCCAGCTGAGGCCATAGCGGGCGCCGATGGCCTTTTGCAGCTCATGCTGCTCGGCGCAGTAGGTCGCCACGTCCTGGCCGGCGGCGGCGGCGGCCAGCTCGGCCGGGGTGCCATGCTCGTCGGTGGCGCAGATGTAGAGGGTCTCGTTCCCTCGCGAGCGCTGGAAGCGCGCGAACACGTCCGCCGGCAGCATCGAGCCGGCCAGGTTGCCCAGGTGCTTGATCCCGTTGATGTACGGCAGGGCGGAGGTGATGAGGATGCGGGCCATGGCGCGCGGCTATAGCGAGCCCCGCCCCGCTTGGGAAGTTTGGCGACTCGCGGAACGGCGTTATCCTGGGGCCAATCGGGCGAACGGGAGCGTCCGGGGAGCGACTGTCTCTCGCGGCGAACCGGGGGAACCATCGCCATGAAAAGCATCAACTGGATCGGCGTGATCGCCGCGGTCGTGGCCAGCCAGGCCATCGGCTTTGCCTGGTACGGCTACATCTTCGCCGCCCAATGGACGCAGCTGAGCGGCATGGCCGATGCGGGCATGGAGGGCGGCGGGAACCTGACCTACCTCTATGGCGCGCTGCAGAATCTGGTGGTCGCCGTCGGCCTGGCCTGGCTGGTGGTGAAGACCGGCGCGGGCGGCTGGATCGGCGGGGCCAGGACCGGGCTGTTCGCCTGCGTCTTCTTCGCCCTGGCGACCTATGCGCTGCGCTTCATCTACGGCGACGACAATCCCGGCCTGATCCCGATCGATGGCGGCTACATGCTGATCCAGTACCTGGTCAGCGGCGCGCTGGTCGCGGGGCTGAAGGTCGGCAAGGCGGCTCCGGCCGCCTGACGCTCCCGGGGACATGCACTTCAGTGCATGTCCCCTTCCTACCGCGCGGATTCGCACTTAACCCGCGCGCTCAAGGCCCTATAAGGGTTTCCAGCCTTGTGGGGAGACTTGGGGATGTCTGGTTTTTCGGGTCCGACGCGGCGATGGACCGCGGGTGTGCTGACGGCCGCGGCGCTGGCGCTGACCGCCTGCGGCGGCGGCAAGACGCCCACCCTGCACATCTACAACTGGTCGGACTACATCGACCCGGCGCTGCTGGACGAGTTCACCAAGGAGACCGGCATCAAGGTCGTCTACGACACCTTCGATTCCAATGAGATGCTTGAGACCAAGGTGCTGACCGGCGGCACCGGCTACGACATCGTCGCCCCGTCCAACCACAACATCCCGCGCTACGTGACCGCCGGCGCCCTGACGCCGCTCGACTTCAGCAAGCTGCCGGGCCGCAAGAACCTGTGGCCCGACCTGATGGCGCGGATGGAGCCGTTCGATCCGGGCGGCAAATACACCGTGCCCTACATGTGGGGCACCATGGGCATCGGCTTCAACACCGCCGAGATCGCCAAGCGCCTGCCCGGGGTCGCCATCGACAGCTGGGATGTGGTGTTCAAGCCCGAGAACCTGGCGAAGCTGAAGGACTGCGGCGTCTATTTCCTCGACGCGTCCGAGGACATGTACGCGGTCACGCTGAACTACCTGGGCAAGGATCCCAACTCGCGCGACATCGCCGACTACGAGGCGGCGACGAACCTGCTGGTCAGCCTGCGGCCCTCCATCACCAAGATCCATTCGTCGGAGTACATCAACGCCCTGGCCAACGGCGACGCCTGTATCGCCATCGGCTACAGCGGCGACATCCTGCAGGCCGCCAGCCGCGCCGAGGAAGCCAGCAACGGTGTCGAGATCGCCTATGTCATTCCGAAGGAAGGCAGCCAGGTCTGGTTCGACGTGTTCGCCATCCCGACCGACGCGCCCAACAAGGACGCCGCCTACAAATTCCTCGACTACATGCTGCGGCCGCAGGTCATCGCCCGGGCGTCGAACTACACCGAGTACGCCAACGCCAACCTGCCGGCGACGCCGCTGGTGGACGAAGAGCTGCGCGACAACCCCAACGTCTATCCGACGCCGGAGGTGTTCAAGCGCCTGTTCGTCACCACCACCAAGGACCAGACGCTGCTGCAGCAGGTCAACGGGCTCTGGACGAAGGTGATGACCGGGCGATGAGCCGTCCGCCCGCCGCGAAGCCGGCGCGCGGCGAGCCGGGCCAGCGCCGCAACATTGGCGCCGTCCGCTCCAGTTTCGCGCCATGGAACGACCCCAACGCCACGCCGCTGGTGCGGTTCGAGGGGGTGACCAAACGCTTCGGCGACCATGCCGCGGTGAACGACGTTTCGCTCGACATCTATCCGGGCGAGTTCTTCGCCCTGCTCGGGCCGTCGGGCTGCGGCAAGACCACGCTGATGCGCATGCTGGCCGGGTTCGAGACGCTCGACGCCGGGCGCATCACCCTGGCCGGCCAGGACCTGGCCGGGGCCCCGCCGCACAAACGGCCGGTCAACATGATGTTCCAGAGCTACGCCCTGTTTCCGCACCTGACGGTCGAGCAGAACATCGCCTTTGGCCTGAAACAGGAGGGCATGCCGAAGAAGGACATCGCCGCCCGCGTCGCCGAGATGCTGGCCCTGGTCAAGCTGGAGCCGTTCGCCAAACGTCGGCCCGACCAGCTGTCGGGCGGCCAGAAACAGCGCGTGGCCCTGGCCCGCGCGGTGGCCCGCAAGCCGCGCATGCTGCTGCTCGACGAGCCGCTCGGCGCCCTGGACAAGAAGCTGCGCGAGGAAACCCAGTTCGAGCTGATGGACCTGCAGGTCGAGCTGGGCGTGACCTTCCTGATCGTCACCCACGACCAGGAGGAGGCCATGGTCATGGCCGACCGGATCGCGGTGATGCGCGACGGCCGGATCGTCCAGATCGGCCGGCCGGAAGAGGTCTATGAGGCGCCCAACAGCCGTTATGTGGCCGAATTCCTTGGCGACGTGAACCTGTTCGAGACCACCGTCGAGGCCATCGAGCATCCGATGGCCCACCTCAACCTGGCGGAGGCCGAGGCGGGATTCTATGTGCTCGACGACGACTGCCCGCAGCCCGGAGCGACGGTCTGGCTGGCCGTGCGGCCGGAGAAGATGCGCATCAGCCTCGACCCGCCCGCCCCCGGCGCGCGCAATGTGCTGGCCGGCGAGATCTGGGACATCGGCTACACCGGTGACTGGACCAACTACATCGTCGAACTGCCCGGCGGAAAGCTGGTGCGGGTGGCCCGGGCCAACGCCCGGCGCTTCGTCGCTCGCCCGATCGACTGGGACGACAAGGTCTGGGTCAGCTTCGACCCCGACGCCGGCGTGGTGCTGACGTCGTGAGGGGAGCGCGTTCCCGCGTGGTTCGACACGCGCCTGCGGCGCTGCTCACCATGACGTCGAAAATGCACGTCTTCCTGAGCAGGCCGCGCAGCGGCCGTGTCGAAGGACGCAAGCTATGAGCCGCCCGCGCAGTCGCGCCGCCTTCCTGCCCGGCCTGTGGCTGGCGATCTTCTTCGCCTTCCCGTTCCTGCTGGTGCTGCGGCTGTCGCTGTCGGACACGGCCCTGGCGATCCCGCCCTATGCGCCACAGATCGACTGGGCCCGGGGGATCGCGGGCCTGCGCGCCTTCATAGGTGCGCTGGACGGCGAGATGTACCGGCGGCTGGTCTCCGAGCGGCTCTATATCGACGCCTATGTCTCGAGCCTGGGGTTCGCCGCGACCGGGACGCTGCTGGCGCTGCTGGTCGGCTATCCGATGGCCTACGGCATGGCGAAATGCCGGCCGGCGACGCGCAGCATCCTCTTGATGCTGGTCATCCTGCCGTTCTGGACCAGCTTCCTGATCCGGGTCTACGCCTGGGTCGGCATCCTCAAGCCGCAGGGCCTGTTGAACGCTTTCCTCGGCCTGCTGCACATCCCGCCGGTGGACATCCTCTACACCCCGACCGCCGTGCAGATCGGGCTGGTCTACAGCTACCTGCCGTTCATGGTGCTGCCGCTCTACGCGGCGCTGGAGCGGCTGGACCATACCCTGCTGGAAGCCGCCGCCGACCTCGGCTCGCCGCCGTGGAAGAGCTTCTGGCAGGTCACCTGGCCGCTCTCGATCCCCGGCGTGATCGCCGGCTGCCTGCTGTGCTTCATCCCGATGGTCGGCGAGTTCGTCATTCCCGACCTGCTGGGCGGGCCGGGCTCGCTGATGATCGGCCGCTCGATCTGGATGGCGTTCTTCGCCAACCGCGACTGGCCGTTCGCCTCGGCCGTGGCCATCGTGCTGCTGGTCACCCTGATCGCCCCGATCCTGCTGTACCAGCGCCAGCAGCAGAAGGCCCTGGAGGCGGGGACGTGAGGGGGCTGAGTCAGATGCTCCCCTCTCGGGGGAGCTGTCAGCCCGAAGGGATGACTGAGGGGGTCCCCCTAGATCTGAGCGGACCCCCTCCGTCCCGCCTTGCGGCGGTCCACCTCCCCCGATGGGGAGGATCCCGATGAAACGCGGCCCCTCCTGGTTCAATCTCGTCTCGCTGACCGTCGGGTTCGCCTTCCTCTACCTGCCGATCGTGCTGCTGGTGGTCTGGTCGTTCAACGCCAGCCGGCTGGTGACGGTGTGGGGCGGCTTCTCCGTCAAATGGTACGTGGCCCTGCTCAAGGACCACCAGCTGCTCGACGCGGCCTGGACCACCCTGCGCATCGGCATGATGTCGGCGACGGCGGCGACCGTGCTCGGCTCGCTGGCGGCCATCGCCCTGGTGCGCGGCGGCCGGTTCCGGGGGCGCACGCTGTTTTCGGGCATGGTCCATGCGCCGCTGGTCATGCCCGAGGTGATCATGGGCCTGTCGCTGTTGCTGCTGTTCGTCGCCCTGCGCTTCGATCGCGGCTTCTGGACCGTCGCGCTGGCGCACACGACCTTCACCCTGTCCTACGTCGCGGTGGTCGTGCACTCGCGGCTGATCACCTTTGACCGCTCCCTGGAAGAGGCGGCCCAGGACCTGGGCTGTACGCCGGCCCAGGCCTTCCTGAAGGTGACGCTGCCGAACATCTTCCCGGCCGTGCTGGCCGGCTGGATGCTGGCCTTCACCCTGTCGCTCGACGACCTGGTCATCGCCAGCTTCACCAGCGGCCCCGGCGCCACCACCCTGCCGATGCGCATCTACAGCCAGGTGCGGCTGGGCGTGACGCCCGAGATCAACGCCGTCTGCACCCTGCTGATCGCCGTGGTGGCCACCGGGGTCATCGTCTGGTCGGTGGCGCAAAAGTGGCGCGCCGCCGGCGTGGCCCGGCTGGCCGCGACGGCCTGAACCTTCGGCGCGCGGTCCCGGAACGAAGAACCCCCGGACCCCGCAGCGCGGAATCCGGGGGCCCAGGCAGGCTTCGCGGATCCGTTATTGTCCCGAATCAGGCCAGTCGTCACCGCGTCGAAAGCGCGCAGCAACGCCGGCGGGGCGAGGCAGGGCGCTGGCGTCGCGCGGCGGCCTGCGGCATAAGGCCCAGCCATTGGGGCCGGCTTAGCTCAGATGGTAGAGCAGCGGTTTTGTAAACCGAAGGTCGCGGGTTCGAGTCCTGCAGCCGGCACCACAGCTCATCCGGAGGCCCGCGCGTGACGACCGTCCGGAGATCCGACATCCAGATCGAGGCCTGCCGGCTGTTCGCCGAGGCGGACGAGCGGGCGTCGGAAGGCCGGTTTCTCGAGGCCGAGGCCCTCTACACGGTGGCGGCGGAGCTGGGCTATCCCCTGGCGATGAACAACCTGGCGATCCTGATCGAGGACGTGATCGAGCCGGCCCGCCCGGCAGAGGCCGCCTACTGGCTCAGGCGGGCCGTGGACGCGGGCTACGACGAGGCGGCCTGGAACCTGGCCATGCGTCAACGCCTCGCCGGTCGGCGCCGATGGTATGTTCACTGGCTGCGCATCGCCCGCGACCTGGGTCACGCCGAAGCAGCCGAGGTCCTGCCGGTCGCGGAGGCCGGCGGCGATCGGTGGTGGGTCATCGAGGGCGTGAGTCCGCCGCCGTGGAAATCGGAGCGATGACAGGGCCGTTGGCGCGACGCGTCTCAGCGGGAGCCTAGGCCCCGGCGGTCATCCTCCAGATGAGGGCGTCGATGTCGGCCAGGAAACGCTTGAGGAACAGTGGCATGGCGAAGAACTCCCCGATGCGCTTTTGACGTCTCGTTAACGAGTGTTGGCTGATTCGGGTTCCTCTGGCTAAGACGCGGGGGATGACCGACGTCCCGGCCCCGATCCGCATCTATGTCGATGCCGACGCCTGTCCCGTGAAGGACGAGGTCTACAAGGTCGCCGCGCGCTATGGCCTGAAGACCTTCGTGGTCTCCAACAGCTTCATGATGGTCCCCGTGTTGGCGATGATCGAACGCGTCGTGGTCGATGCCGGCCCCGATATCGCCGACGACTGGATCGCCGAACGGGCGACTCGGGGAGACGTCGTGGTGACCAACGACATCCCGCTGGCCGACCGGGCGCTGAAGGCCGGGGCCACCGCGATCAAGCCGAACGGCCAGCCCTTCACGGCCGACTCCATCGGCGGCGCCCTGGCCCAGCGCGCGATCATGGAGCACATTCGCTCGACCGGAGAGATCACCGGCGGACCCCGGCCGTTCGATCGGGGCGACCGCTCGCGCTTCCTGCAGGCGCTCGACGAGGCGATCCAGCGCGAAATGCGGCGGCGGCGGCGATAGACGCGGCGGGGCGCGGCGCTAAGGTGTTCGGTGGCGGGCGGGTCCGCCAGGCTGCGCGGCAATATCCGTTCCGCGACTATTACAGGGGCTGCAACATGGAACTGATGTTCCAACCATTGAAGAAGTACGCGGACTTTCAGGGCCGCGCACGGCGATCCGAGTACTGGCTGTTCGTCCTCTTCCAGATCATCGTCTACATAATTGCGGCGGTTCTCGGCGCAATCGCGGGCGGGGGCGATAGCGGCGCCGTGGACCTGCTCGTCGGTGTCGTGTCGCTTGGCCTGCTGCTGCCCAGTCTGGCGGTTTCGGTTCGGCGTCTGCATGACATCGACCGGACCGGATGGTGGGTCCTGATCGGGCTGATTCCGCTCATCGGTGGCATCGTCCTGTTCATTTTCAGCCTGCTGGACGGAACCGCTGGCCGGAACAGGTTCGGACCCGATCCCAAGGGCCGCGGCGACTCCAACACGGCCGAGGTCTTCGAGTAACTGGCGATGCAGCGCGAGACGCGGAAACGGCGATGATCGAGATCACCCCCGCCATCGCCCTGGACGACTCCGAGCTGGAGTTCGCCTATATCCGCGCCGGCGGGCCGGGCGGGCAGAACGTCAACAAGGTGGCGACGGCGGTGCAGATGCGTTTCGACGCGCGGCGCTCGCCGTCCTTGCCCAACGACGTCTCGACGCGGCTGCAGAAGCTGGCCGGGTCGCGGCTTACGCTGGACGGGGTGATCGTCATCGCCGCCAGCCGCTTCCGCACCCAGGAGCGCAACAGGGCCGACGCCATCGACCGGCTGGTCGAGCTGATCCGCAAGGCCGCCGAACCGCCGCCCCCGCCGCGCAAGAAGACGAAACCATCCAAAGCGGCGAAAGCCCGCCGCGTCGATGCCAAGACCCGGCGGGGCGGCATCAAGGCCATGCGCGGACGGCCGGGCGGCGAGGATTAGCGGGGACGTCCAGGCCCTCGCGGGCGGGCCTCGGCGGGCCGCCTTCGACAAGCGCGATTGCGCTGAATCAATTGCGTCACGGCGCCGTTACATCCGCCGAAAACCGCGCTAGCGTGCGCCCGCATCAGTCGGGAGAATTCGGTCATGCGTGCGGAAGTCAAAATCCTCGTCCTGGTCGGCGCCGCCGCGCTCCTGGCCGCCTGCGGCAAGTCGGCCGAGACGCCCGCCGCGACGGAGGCCGTCCCCGCCGACACCGCCGCGCCCGCCGCCGCGCCGGCCGCGCCGGCGCCGGTCGCCGAGGAAGACGACGAGGCGGCGGAACACGCGAAGAAGGCGCTGGCCGCCCTGCCCGCGCCCTACAACGCCGCCGACCTCGAGAACGGCCAGCGCAAGTTCGCCCTCTGCCGCTCCTGCCACACCATCACCGAAGGCGGCCCGAACATGACCGGGCCGAACCTTTTCGGCGTGTTCGGCCGCACCGCCGGCACGGCGGAGAAGTTCAACTACTCCGACGCGGTCAAGGCCGCCGGGTTCAAATGGGACGCCGCGCGACTGGACAACTGGCTGGCCGATCCGCGCGGCGCCCTGCCCGGCAACCGGATGACCTTCGTCGGCCTGAAGGACCCCAAGGACCGCACCGACGTAATCGCCTACCTTATGATCGAAACGGCCAGGAAGTCCGACGACGACTGACGGAGCGCGATGGGCGACCCCGAAGCCCTGCTGACCCGCCTCTACGAGGCCTTCAACCGCAAAGACATCGAGGCGGTCGTCAGCGCTCTGCACCCCGAGGTGTCCTGGCCCAATCTGTTCGGCGAAGGCCGGCTGCGGGGCCACGAGGCGGTGCGGGAGATGTGGCGAGACCAGTTCTCGAAGATCGACCCGGAAGCCACGCCGATCGCCTTCACGCCCCAGCCCGACGGCGCCGTGAAGGTGCTGATCAGCTACGTCGTCCGCACCCTGGACGGCAGGGTGTTCACCGAGGAGATCGCCACCAACACCTTCCGGTTCAGGGACGGGCTGATCATCGGCATGGAATGGGAATAACCACGGGTTCGCACGGCCCCCCGGATTGGGCTATCGCTCCCTTGCCGGATCACCGGCCGGGGACACGAGTATAGTGAACGAGTTCGAGCGCCAACTGGACGTCCTGTTCAGCGGTTTCAATCGCAAGGATGTCGCCGACGCCGCCCGCGCCCTGCATCCGGATGTCGATTGGCCCGACCTGTTTGGCGGCGAGCGCCTGCGGGGCCCCGAGGCGGTCCAGGCGATGTGGGCGCGACAGTTCGGCCAGTTCGACACGAAAGTCTCCCCGATCGCACTGACGCCCGACGGCGACGACGGCGTCCGGGCGCGGGTGAACTATGTGGTCAGAGGCCTGGACGGCCGCCTGTTCAACGAAGAGACCGCCACGCACCTGTTCCGTTTCCGCGACGGCCTGATCGTCCGGATGAACATGGTCTAGTTCAAACCATCAGGTCGGCGCAGGCGTCGAGGATGGCGTCGGCGTCGAGGCGGTATTTCGCGTAGAGGTCGGGCAGGTCGCCGGACTGGCCGAAGGTCTCCAGGCCCAGCGCCCGCACGCGCTGGCCGCGCACCGAACCGATCCAGCTCAGCGCCGCCGGCGAGCCGTCGATGACCGTCACCAGGCCGGCCGAGGGGGCCAGATCGGCCAGCAGGGTCTCGATCGTCGCCGTGCGCTGCTCGCCCGTCGTCCAGCGGGCGCGGCCGGCGGCGGTCCAGTCGGCATGCAGCACGTCCGGCGAGGTTACGGCCAGCAGGCCCGCGCCCGGCTCGTCCTCCAGCAGCTGCTCGAAGGCAGACAGGGCCTCGGGCGCGATGGCCCCGCTGTAGACCAGCGCCAGCCGCGCGTCAGGGGCCGGTCGCTTCATCCAGTAGGCCCCGGCGACGCAGCCGGCGCGCCAGGCGTCGTCGGTCCGCGTCGGCTGGTCGATCACGCGGGTAGAGAGCCGCAGATAGGTCGAGCCGCCGTCCGCCGCCTGGATTCGCGCGAAGGCATGGGCCATCAGCACGGCCGTCTCGTCGGCGAAGGCCGGTTCGTAGCTGTCCAGGCCCGGCTGGGCCATGCCGATCAACGGCGTGCCGATGGACTGGTGCGCGCCCCCTTCGGGGGCAAGGGTCAATCCTGACGGCGTTGCGACCAGCAGGAAACGGGCGTCCTGGTAGCAGGCGTAGTTCAACGCATCGAGGCCGCGGGCGATGAACGGGTCATACAGCGTGCCGACCGGAAACAGCCGCTCGCCGAACAGCGGCGCCGACAGACCCAGGGCCGCCAGGGCGATAAACAGGTTATTCTCGGCGATGCCCAGCTCGATGTGCTGGCCCGTTTCGCCCATGGCCCAGACCTGGGCCGAGGGGATGCGACGGTTCTTGAACACGTCCTCGTGGGCCCGACGATGAAACACGCCCCGCCGATTGACGAAACCGCCCAGGTTGGTCGAGACCGTCACGTCCGGCGAGGTGGTCACCACCCGGCCGGAGAACTCGTCGCTCGCCCTGGCGATCTCGAACATCACCTTGCCGAAGGCCGCCTGGGTCGACTGTTCGCCGCCGCCCTCGACGGCCTTGAGAAACTGGTCGGCCGACGGCGTCGCCACCTGCGGCGCCTGTCGATGGCCGTCCTTGCGCGCGGCGAAGGGCGCGGTCTCGACCAGCCGTTGCATCGCCTTGCGCTCGTTGTCGGCCAGGCCGGAGTAGATGTCCCACTCCTCCCCTTCCCGCACGCCCAGCCGCCCGCGCAGTTCGGCGATCTGGGTCGGGGTCATCAGGCCCGAGTGGTTGTCCTTGTGACCCGCGAACGGCAGCCGCCACCCCTTGACCGTATAGGCGATGAACACGCGCGGCGCGTCGTCCTCGGCCGCCTTGGCGAAGGCCTCAAGAATGGTCTCCAGGCAGTGGCCGCCCAACTCGGTCATCAGCAGCGCCAGCTCGGCGTCGTCGATGCCCGCGATCAGCGCCAGCGCCGCCCCGTCGCCGGCCAGGTCGGCCGTCAGCCGCTCGCGCCAGGCCGCGCCGCCCTGGTAGGTCAGGGCCGAATAGAGATCGTTGGGTGCGCTTTCGATCCAGGCCCGCAGCGCCGCGCCGCCGGGCCGGGCGAACGCCTCGCGCTGGCGCTTCGACCACTTCAGCGTCACGACCGTCCAGCCGGCGGCCTCGAAGATCTCGCCATAGCGGGTGAACATCCGGTCGGACGTCGTCGCGTCGAGGCTCTGGCGGTTGTAGTCGACGATCCACCAGGTGTTGCGCACGTCGTGTTTGCAGGCCTCGATCAGGGCCTCGTAGATGTTGCCCTCGTCCAGCTCGGCGTCGCCCAGCAGGGAGATCATCCGGCCCATGGCGTCGGGCTTCACCGCCCCGCGGGCGGCCAGATAGTCCTGGGTCAGGCTGGCGAAGGCGGTCATGGCCACGCCCAGGCCGACCGAGCCGGTCGAGAAGTCGACGTCGTCGATGTCCTTGGTCCGCGAGGGATAGGACTGCGCGCCGCCGAGCGAGCGGAACCGCTGCAGCTGGTCGATCGTCTGGCGGCCATAGAGGTGCTGGATGGCGTGGAACACCGGGCTGGCGTGCGGCTTGACCGCCACCCGGTCCTGCGGCCGCAGGGCGCTGAAATAGAGCGCCGTCATCAGGGTGGTCATCGAGGCGCAGGACGCCTGGTGGCCGCCGACCTTCAGCCCGTCGCGGCTGTCCCGCAGATGGTTGGCGTTGTGGATCGTCCAGCTGGCCAGCCAGAGCACCCGTTCCTCCAGACGGCGCAACAGCGCGATATCCTTGCCGCGAACAGCGAAACCGGCGTCGTCCATATGCGCCCTCTGGCAGGTTCGCGGGTCAGGTCTGCCCGCGCGGGGTGTTCGGGGGCTTCATAGGCCGGAAGCGCGGCCAAGGCATCCGGGAAATGCGGTGGCGGCGAGCGACGGCCCGGCGCCTGCGGCTACTCCGCCGCCTCGCCGCCGGCGCGGCCTTCCTGGGCCTCGAAGGTCTCGATCTGCCTGGCCGTCCACTCCGGCGACTTCGTGAACCGGGCCAGCAGGTTGTAGAACACCGGAACCACGAACACGGTCAGCAGGGTGGCGAAGATGGCCCCGAAGAAGATCGTCACCCCGATCGTCTGACGGCTGGCCGCCCCGGCTCCGGACCACAGGATCAGCGGCAGGGCGCCGAAGGCGGCGGTGATCGAGGTCATCACGATCGGCCGCAGGCGCAGCACGGCCGCCTCGATCACCGAGTCGTGGATCGACCGGCCCTGGTCGCGCAGCTGGTTGGCGAACTCGACGATCAGGATGCCGTTCTTGGCCGCCACCCCGATCAGGATGATCAGGCCGATCTGGCTGTAGGTGTCGATCGTCTGGCCGGTCAGCAACAGGCCGAACAGCCCGCCCAGCGCCGCCAGGGGCACGGTCAGCATGATCACGGCCGGATGGATCCAGCTCTCGAACTGCGCGGCCAGCACCAGGAACACCAGCAGCAGGGCCATGCCGAAGGCCAGGCCCACGGCGCCGGAGGCTTCGAGATAGTCCTTGGCCTGACCGTCCCAGGTGTAGGTCACGCCCGGCGTCGGCCGCCTGGCGGCCTCGGCCTTCAGGAACCGCACGGCGTCGGCGACGGTGAAGCCGGGGGACAGCTGGCTGGTCAGGCGCACCGAGCGCTGGCGGTCGGTGCGGTTGCGGTCGGGCGTGTCGCCGCGCAGCCGGGTGGTGACCACCGCCGACAGCGGCACGAGCTGGCCGGACCCGGCCCGCACATAGAGGGTGTTGAGATCGGCCAGGGTGCGGCGCTTCTCCAGGTCGGTCTGGACGATGACGTCGTATTCCTGGCCACCCTTGACGTAGGTGGTCACGCGGCGCGAGCCGAACATCGTCTCCAGCGACCGGCCGATCGCCTGGGGCGTCACGCCGAGCGAAGCGGCCTTCTCGCGGTCGATCTCGACCGACAGCCGCGGCGCGGTGGGTTCGTAGTCGAGGCGCGGCCGCGAGAAGCCGGGATTGCGCTGCATGGCGTCGCGAATCGGCTCCAGCCAGCGGGCGATCTCGGCGTAGTCGTTGCCCAGCCCGACAAGATCGACGTTGGCGCCCCCGCCCCCACCGCCGCCGCGCTGGAAAGCGCCGCGCACACTGGCCACGGCGCGAACGCCGGTGATGCCGCCGAGGGTCCTGTTCAGCTCGTCGGCGACCTGGTCGGAGGTCTTGGTCCGCTGGCCCCAGTCCTTCATCACCAACACGCCGCTGCCGGTGTTGAACTGGCCAGCCCCGAACCGCGGGATGGCGATGATGAAGCGATCGACCTCGCCCTGCCGGGCGTAGCGCTTCATCTGCGCCTCGACCTTGTTGGCCGCCTGCAGGGTGTAGTCGAAGCCGGCCCCCTCCGGGCCCGAGATGCTGATATCGACCCGCCCGCGGTCCTCGGCCGGGACCAGTTCCTGCGGCAGGACCGCGAACAGCACGCCGGCCAGGACCGCCAGCAGCAGGACCAGGCCCAACGCCCCCGCGGCGGCGGCGCGGGTGGCCAGCAGCATCTCCAGCGAATGCCGGTAGGACGCCTTCACCCGATCGACCACCGCATCGACGCGACGCGACAGCCAGCCGTTCCCCGAGGCCGGCCGCAGCAGCTTCGAGGCCAGCATCGGGGACAGGGACAGGGCCATGAAGGCGGAGAAGGCCACGGCCGAGGCGATGGCGACGGCCAGTTCGACGAACAGCCGGCCGATATAGCCGGGCAGGAACATCAGCGGCCCGAACACCGAGATCAGCACGATGGTGGTGGCGATAACGGCGAAGAACACCTGCCGCGCGCCGCGGGTGGCGGCCACGGTCGGCGGCTCGCCCTCGTCCACCCGCCGCTGGATGTTCTCGACCACCACGATGGCGTCATCGACCACCAGCCCCACTGACAGCACCAGGGCCAGCAGGGTCAGCAGGTTGAGCGAAAAGCCCAGCGGGGTCAGGACTATAAAGGTCGATAGCAGGCAGATCGGGGCCACGACCGAAGGGATGATCGCCGCCCGCCAGCTGCCCAGGAACACCAGGTTGACCATCGCCACCAGGGCGATGGAGATGCCCATGGTGATCCACACCTCGCGGATGGCCTCGGCCGTGAACTGCGAGGAATCCACGGCGATGACCAGACGGGTCCCCTCCGGCAGCGTGGCGTTGATCACCGCCACTTCCTTGCGCGTCGCCTTGGCGATGGCCAGATCGTTGGCCTGGGACTGGCGGGTCAGGAACATGCCGATCTGATCGACGCCATTGCCGCGGAACACCCGGCGCGCCTCGGCCGCGCCCTCCTCGATCCGGGCGATGTCACCCAGCCGCGTGACATAGGCGTCGCTGGCGGCGGTCCGGCCAGCCACCTTGACCGGCAGTCTGACGAAGTCCTCCGGCGTGGCGTAGCCGCGATTGACCCGGATGGTGAAGTCTCGCGCCGTGCTCTCCAGGGCTCCGGCCGGCAGCTCGACATTCTGGCTGTTCAGCGCCGTCTCGACATCATCGACCGTCACGCCGCGGGCGGCCATCTGGTCGGAGTCGAGCCAGATGCGCATGGCGTAGGCCGGTCCGGCCAGCCCGACGTTGGCGACGCCCGGAATGGTCGATAGCCGCTCGACGAGGAACCGGTTGGCGTAGTCCGACAGCTCCAGCGTGTTGAGCGTCGTCGATGTCATGTTCAGGATGATGATCGGCGAGGAGTCGGCGTTGGCCTTGGCGATCTGCGGCGGATCGGCCTGGTCGGGCAGTTGGCTGACCACGCGACTGGCGGCGTCGCGCACGTCATTGGCGGCCGTCTCCAGGTCGGTGTCGAGCTTGAAGGTGATGTTGATCTGGCTGCGGCCGTCGCGGCTCGACGAGGACACCCGGTCGATGCCCTGGATGCCGCTGACCTGGCGCTCCAGCACCTGGGTGATCCGCTCCTCGACGATCTCGGCCGAGGCGCCGCGATAGGTGGTCGAGATCGACACTACGGGGGGATCGACGCTGGGCAGCTCGCGGACCGGAATGCTCAGGAAGGCCGCCAGGCCGATGACGCACAGGATGATGGCGGCGACGGCCGCGAAGACCGGCCGCTTGACCGACAGGTCCGACAGCATCAGCCGGCCTTCCGGGCCGGAGCTCCGGCCGGCCGGCCGGCGACATTGACCGCCTGGCCGTCCTGGATGCGGTTGAGCCCGTCGGCGACCACCCGGTCCCCCGCGCGAACGCCCGTGGTGATCTCGACAAGCCCGCCCTCGGTGGCCCCGGTTTGCACGGCTTGTTTGCGGGCCGAGAAGCCGTTGGCGCGCGGCGTGATGACGAAGACGAAGGCCTGGTCGCCTTCGAACTGCACCGCCGCCTCGGGCACGGCCAGGCCCTGCCGGGCGCCGTGGGCGATGGACACGCGCATCAGCATGCCGGGCTTGATGCGCCGCCCGGGGTTGGGAAATTCGGCCCGGGCCATGATCGCGCGCGTCGCGGTGTCGATCCGGCTGTCCAGCCTGGCGATGCGCCCCCGGAACACTTCGGCCGGCCAGGCGTCGGCGCGGGCGGCGATGGGCGAGCCCTCGGCCAGCACGGGCACGTAGCGGTCGGGCGCCTGGAAATCGACCCGCACCATCGTCAGGTCATCCAGCGTCACGATCGGCGCGCCCGGGCTGATCAGGGCGCCAGGGGCCACGTCGGTCAGGCCGACCACCCCGGAGAACGGCGCGCGGATCACCCGGTCCAGCTTGCGGGCCCGCGCGGCCTCGACGCCGGCCCGGGCCGTGTCCAGGGCGGAGCGAAACTGCTCGGCCGTGGCCTTGGGCGCGATGCCCTGGTCGGCCAGGCTCTTCCAGCGATCATAGTCACGTTCGGCCTGGGCCAGCCGCGCCTGGGCCTCGATCAGTCCGGCGTCTTCCTCGCCCGCCTTGAGTTCGACCAGCACCTGGCCCCGAACGACCTGCTGGCCGTCGCTGAAGCGCACGGCCGTCACCAGTTCGCTGGTGTTGGAGGTAATGGTCACCGACTCGCGCCCCTTGGCCACGCCCAGGACATCAATGCTGTCGGCGAAGGGATGGAGGGAAACCACGGCCTGTGACACCGCCGCGGCGCGGCCGCCCCCGCCGCCCGGGCCACCCTTGCCCTCGGGCTTCATCGTCGCCAGCTTCAGCGCGCCGCCTGCCAGCATCAGCCCCAGAAAGGCCGCGGCGGCGATGAGGAAGAAATGGCGGCGGATCACGAACGACTCCCGGCGTCGGCGTCACCGGCGACATGCAGACGCACATATAGGGGCATTGCCGTTCGGGTAAACCGGAATGAGATGACGGGCGCGTGTCGGTCTGTTGCGGCGCTGAAACAATCAGAACGCGCGCCAGACGCCGACCACCGGCCCGGCCTCGGCCGGACTGTCCCGCCCCGCCAGTGACTGGCGCCAGCCCGCCTGCAGGCGCCAGTCGCCGATGCGACGGACGGCGGACCATTCCAGCTTCACCCACAACGGTCTGACGGGGTCGCCATCGGCCTGGCCCGCATAGACCTGGGTCAGAAACAACCAGCGGTCCGACGGCTCGACGCCCAGCGTCAGGTCCAGGCGCGCCTCGTCCGGCAGGCCCGAGCGGTCCAGCGCGGCCAGCTGGATCTCGGCGAACGCGGGCCGCCCGGCCAGCGTCAGCGACCGGCCCGCCAGCAGCCGCGCCTCGATGTCGGTTCCGCCCGCGCCGGGCCGCGCATAGCCCGCGTTGCGCCCCGCCCCGCCCAGCACGCCGCCGGCGTAGAGGCTGACGACCGAACGCGGGGTGCGCAGGACGGCGTAGCGCAGGCCCAGCTCCACCGGGCCCCGCCCGTCATAGTCGCCGAAGACGTCCTCGCCCCGGGTCCACGCCAGCTTGCCCTGCACCGTGAGACGCCGCGTCAGGCCGCGCTCGGCATAGAGGCTGATCGTCTCGTCCATGCGCGCCGGCATGGGCGCCCGAACGCCGGCGGCGTCGAACGCCTCGTCGGCCCGCGACTGTTCGTATTTCAGGATGGCCAGAGTCTCGCCCGGCGGAACAGGCCAGGCGCCGGCGTTGGCGGGGCCACAGATGCTGGCCGCGGCGAGGGCGAGGACAACGACTCGCGGCGGCAAGAAGAAGGGCCCGCCCCCCTCCAGGGGGAAGGGAACAACCGGCTCTAGGCGTCGTAGCCCGGCAGGCTGCGGTCCAGCTGGCGCAGGCAGCCCGGCCAGGCGAGGTTGCCCATCATGCTGACGCCGCCGCCGACCTGGCCGCGCACGACCGCCTGGGCCGCCTCGGGCGCCAGCAGCACCCCGTCCCGCCCAGCCGAAAGCGCCATGACCTGCTGAGCGCATGCCCGCTCCAGGAAAAACATCCCCGTCCAGCAAGCCGCCGCCGTCGATCCCACCGCCAGGGTGCCGTGGTTGCGCAGCAGCATCAGGGACTTGTCGCCCAAGTCAGCCACAAGTCGCTCCCGCTCGTCAAGATTGAGCGCAATGCCCTCATAGTCGTGATAGGCGAGCGCCGGCAGTACGGCCAGGGCGTTTTGCGAGATCGGCAGCAGTCCGCCCTTCTGCGCGGCGACCGCCACGCCCTGGTCGGAATGCAGATGCATGACGAACATCGCGTCCTCGCGGGCCGCGTGCACCGCCGAATGGATGGTGAAGCCCGCCGGATTGATGAAATAGGGCGTCTCCTGCAGCGCGTTGCCCTCGAGGTCGATCTTGACCAGCGAGCTGGCGGTGATCTCGTCGAAGAACATGCCGTAGGGATTGATCAGGAAGTGGTGCTCCGGCCCCGGGATGCGGGCCGAGATATGGGTGAAGATCATGTCGTCCCACCCGTGCAGCGCCACCAGGCGGTAGAGGGCGGCCAGATCGACCCGCGCCCGCCACTCGGCCTCATCGACCTTGCCCTTCAGCGAGCCCACGCCCGTCATCGATCCATCGGCCATGGCCGTCTCCTCTCGCGCCTTGTCGTTTGCGAGAGAGTCGCGCCACGTGACGTCCGCGTCAAGCGGCGCCCCGGCTTGCGGACAGGCGTTCGAGCGGCCAAGCTGAACGCCAGTCACGAACGCATCGAAGACGTTCGAGGGAGGGCTCCATGACCAACATCACCCGCCGCGGCCTGATGGCCGCTTCCGCCGCCGTCGCGGCCCTGCCGGCCGTCGCCGCAGCCAAGCCGAAGCCGGCCGCCGCCGCAGCCTGGACGCCGGACGCGACCACCGTCGCGGCGATGATCCGCAGCAGGGAGATCAGTCCGCTCGAGGCCGTCGAGGCGGCCATTCGTCGGACCGAGGCGCTGCAGCCGACGCTGAACTTCATGGTCAACTCCGACTTCGACCGGGCCCTGGACGCTGCGAAGGCCGGCGGCCAGACCGGTCCGTTCGCGGGCGTGCCGTTCCTGGTCAAGGACCTCAACGACTACGCCGGCACGCCGACCCGCAACGGCTCGGCCGGCAGCTATGGCGCGCCGCCGGCCACGGCCAACGATCCCTGGGTCGATGCGGCGCTGAAGGCCGGCTTCATCGTCATCGGCAAGTCGGCCTCACCCGAGTTCGGCTATCTGCCGACCACCGAGCCGCTGGCCTTTGGCCCAACGCGCAATCCCTGGAGCACCGGCCACTCGACCGGCGGGTCATCGGGCGGCGCGGCGGCGGCGGTGTCGGCCGGCGTGGTCAGCATCGCCCACGCCAGCGACGGCGGCGGCTCGATCCGCATCCCGGCGGCCAACTGCGGGCTGTTCGGCTTCAAGCCCTCGCGCGGCCGCCTGGCCGGCAACACCGGGCTGAAGGTCATCGACCTGTCGGTCAACCATGTGGAGACCCATTCGGTGCGCGACTCGGCGGCCATGTTCGCGGCCACCGAACGGACAGACGCGACCGCGCCATACCGGCCGATCGGCTTCATCCGCAAGCCCTCGCGCCGCAAGCTGCGGATCGGCGTGCTCAGCGCCAGCGGCAGCGGCCGCCAGCCCGACACCGAGGTCCGCGCCGGTCTCGACAGCGCCGCCGGCCTGCTGCAGGCGATGGGCCACCAGGTCAGCGAGACGGGCTGGCCGATCGACTCCGCGCGCTTCGGCCAGGACTTCCTGACCCTGTGGTCGGCCGGGGCGGCGATGGACATCGCCGCCGTGAGCAAGGCCCTGGGGCGGGCGCCCGACCGGTCGATGGCCGAGCCCTTCTCCCTGGCGATGGCCGAGCTGATCGCCAAGGCGCCGCAGGGGGCCGTGGACGCCGCCATCGGCCGGCTGGCGGAGGCCTCAGCGGCCTACGACGGCTGGTTCGCGACCTTCGACGTCATCGTCTCGCCAGTGCTGGCCAAGCCGCCCGTGCCGCTGGGCTATGTGTCGGGCGACGTGCCGTTCGCGGTGCTGTCGGAGCGCCTGACCGACTATGTCGGCTACACCCCGCTGCAGAACATCGCCGGCGCCCCGGCCATGAGCGTGCCGCTGCACTGGACCGCCGACGGCCTGCCGGTGGGGGTGCAGTTCGCGGCGAAGGCGGGCAACGACGCGATGCTGTTCCAGCTGGCCTATCAGCTGGAGGCGGCGCGGCCGTGGGCGGGGCGCAAGCCGCCCGTTTTTGCCTGACCCAGTTGCTTGCATAATTCGCCATCATCGACCACAATGCTTGCATGAACAGCAAGCAGCGGAAGACGCTCGCGGCCATTTTCGCCGAGCCGGTTTCCGGCACGGTGGAATGGTCTGCGATCGAGAACCTGCTTGTCGCCGTTGGTTGCGAGGTGATCGAGGGATCAGGGTCGCGCGTGCGGTTCGTGTTCGACGGCATTGTTGCGGCCTTCCATCGGCCGCATCCCGCCAAGGAGGCGAAGCGGTATCAGGTTCGCGACGCCAGGGAGTTCCTGCTCAGGATCGGAGTGAAACCATGAGCGCCATGACCTTCAAGGGCTACGCCGCCCGGGTCGAATACGACGCCGACGATGAACTTTTCACCGGCCGGATCGCCGGGATCGCCGACATCATTGGTTTCCATGCCGATACGGTTGAGGATCTGAAGGCGGCCTTCCACGAAGCGGTGGAAGATTACATCGCGACCTGCGCAAAAGTCGGCAAGTCGCCGCGGAAGCCGTTCTCCGGCCGGCTCATGCTGCGGGTCGATCCAAAGGTCCACGCCGACGCCACGCGCGCGGCCGAACTGGCCGGCCAGAGCCTCAACACCTGGAGCGAGGACGCCCTGCGGAGGGCCGCGCGGGAGGGCTGAGGTACGCCCTACCCCTCCTCGAACACCTTCTTCAGTTCGTTCTTGAGGATCTTGCCGTTGGCGTTGCGGGGCAGGGTCTCGTGCCAGAAGGCGACCTTCACCGGCACCTTGAAGGCGGCCAGGCGGTCGGCGACGAAGGCGCGGAGTTCCTGCTCCGTCGCGGACGCGCCCTCCTTCAGGGTCACGACGGCGCCCGGCTCCTCGCCCAGCGTCTTGTGCGGGATGCCGACCAGGGCCGCGTCCATCACGGCCGGGTGGTCGTAGAGGACGTTCTCGACCTCGATGCAGTAGATGTTCTCGCCGCCGCGGATCAGCATGTCCTTGGCCCGGTCGATGATGAAGCAGAAGCCCTCCTCGTCCAGCCGCGCCAGGTCACCCGTGCGGACCCAGCCATCGACGAAGGTCTGGGCCGTGGCTTCCGGCTTGTTCCAGTAGCCCTTCACCACCTGCGGCCCCTTGCACCACAGCTCGCCGACCGCGCCGATCGGCAGTTCGGTGTAGGGCGCCTCGACGGTCATGATCTTCAGGTCGGTGACCGGCACGGGCGGGCCGCAGCTGTCGGGGCGGTGCTCATAGTCCTCGGCCGAGTTGGAGGTGGCCGTGGCGCTGGTCTCGGTCATGCCCCAGCCGTTGCCGGCGTGGGATTTGGGCCAGACTTCCTTGATCTTGCGCACCAGCTCGGGGGCCGACGGCGCGCCGCCGTAGGCCATGCTCTCGATCGAGCTGAGGTCGTATTTCGCGCGGGCCGGATGCTCGATCAGCTGCCAGGCGATGGTCGGCACGCCGCCGGCGCTGGTCAGCCGCTCGCGCTCGATGATCTGCATCGCCTGCTCGGGATCCCATTTGCGCATCATGGCCAGCTTGCCGCCGGCGTAGAGGGTCGGGTTAAGCACGGCGAAACAGCCGGTCGCGTGGAAGAACGGCACGCTGAGCAGGCTGCCCTTCTGCGGCGCCGTCGGATCGGGCGCGGGCGGGGCCTCGCCGCGACGCAGGAACGGCCGGGCCCCGGCGCTGATGGCCGAGAAGATGTTCGAATTGACGTTGCGCTGGGTCGCCAGGGCGCCCTTGGGCTTACCCGTGGTGCCCGAGGTGTAGAAGATGGTCGCGTCGTCGTCCGCCTCGATCGGGGTCGTCGGCAGCGGCGTATCGGGCAGCCTGGCCCAGTCGTTGGGGCCGCCGATGGCGTCCTCCAGCTTGCTGACGAACGGGTGGGCCACCTCGTCGGTCATGCGGCTGACGAAAACATGCTTGAGATCGGGGCAGTTGGGGAAATGCTCGGCCAGGCGGTCGAACCGCTCGACATCGACGACGCAGACCTTGCTGCCGGAATCGGTCAGGCCGTACTCGAGCTCGGGCCCGGTCCACCAGGCGTTCAACGGCGTGACGATGGCGCCCAGGCTGGCGGCGGCATAGAAGGCCACCGGCCACTCGGGCAGGTTGCGCATCACGATGGCGACCCGGTCGCCCTTGACCACGCCCTTGTCCGCCAGCGTCCTGGCGAAGCCCGCCACCGCCCGGTGAAAGGCCTCGAAGCTGACGCGCTCGGTCTCATGCACGAGGAATATCTTGTCGCCGTGGGCCCGGCCGATGGTCACCACGTCGCGGATGCTCGGCGGCGCGTTCTTCCAGACCCGGGTCTTCACGCCGCGGATCTCGATCTCTTCCATCTCGGTGGGCATGCCCGGCGCGGTGAGGATGGCGTAGGCCTCCCGCACGGTCATCACGGGCCACGGCTTCTCGGACTGGGCGGCGTCGGTCATGCAAAATCTCCCTGCAACTGGCTGGACGTTCTTGGCGACGCTTGCGCCGTCAAAAGCACAGCCGGGGCGGGCATGCAAACAACCGTTTGAGACCCGTGATCGACAGCGGACCATGTCGGCGATGCATGGTGACGATGCGGGCCGCCAGGACTACGCTGCCGGCCCGGATCGGACCGGCCCCGGCCATGGCCGAGTTTCCGCCGCGCAGCCGCGCCACGGTCCCGTTCGCGGCCGACACGCGCGACCTGAAGGAGTCCTTCGATGAGACGCCTGTTGCTCGCCCTGGTCCTCGCGACCGCCACCCTCCCCGGCGCGGCCCTGGCCGCCAGGCCGCCGGTCTATACCGCGCCATTCTCGCGGGTCGCCGTCGGCGGCTATGACGTGGTGGCCTATTTCACCGTCGGCCGGCCGGTGAAGGGCGACCCGACGTTCGCCACCGACTGGAAGGGCGCCCGCTGGCAGTTCTCGTCGGCCGCCAACCTGGCGACCTTCAGGGCCAACCCCGCCGCCTACGCGCCGCAGTACGGCGGCTACTGCGCCTGGGCCGTGGCCAACGGCTACACCGCCAAGGGCGACCCGTTGCAGTGGAAGATCGTCGGCGGCAAGCTGTACCTGAACTACAATGCCGAGATTCAATCGCGCTGGGTCAAGGACATCCCCGGCTTCATCCGCAAGGGCGACGGTCAGTGGCCGGCCGTTCTGACCAAGTGAGCGCCGCCATGAAACGCATCCTGAAATACCTTCCCGACCTGATGGCCGTGTTCATGGCCGTGATCTTCCTCGATAGCCTGCGCTACAAGTTCACCGACCATCCCAAGACCCAGGTGATCTTCGGCCTGCTCGACGGCTGGGCCAAAGGCCTCGGCGCGCCGGGCCTGTTCGCCCACACCGGCCTGTTCTCGCAGTATGTGATCGGGTCGATCGAGCTGCTGGCCTCGACCCTGTTGATCGTTGGCCTGCATCCCAGGTTCAAACACCTGCAGGCCGGCGGCGCGCTGGCCGGGTTGCTGGTGATGGCGGGCGCGGTCAGCTTCCACCTGTTCACGCCGCTGGGAACCGACCCCAACCACGACGGCGGCGGCCTGTTCATCGTCGCCTGCACGAACCTGATCTTCGCCGCGCTGCTGCTGGCGGTGTTCCGGCGGGCGGCGCTGGTGGAGTTGGGCCGGCGGGTCGGAGCGGTGCTGAAGCCGAGATGAGGCTCCTCCCTCCCCTTCATGGGGAGGGACGTCGGCAAAGCCGACAGGGTGGGGAAGTGTCGTGCCGTGCTGGATGTTCCGTCGACGCGTCCAACTTCCCCACCCGTCCGGGCTTTGCCCGTCCACCCTCCCCATGAAGGGGAGGGAAAGACGCCCTACCCCACGCTGGCCAGCCGCCCGAGCGCCGCTTCCAGCCTGGCCTTGGCGGCTTGCGCCTCGGCGAGCTTTTCGCGGTTTTCCTCGATGACCTCTTCCTTGGCCTTGGCCAGGAAGTCCGGGTTGCCGAGCTTCTTGTTGGTTCGTTCGATGTCGCTGGCGTGGCCGGCGATGTCCTTGGTCAGGCGGGCGCGCTCGGCGGCCAGGTCGATGAAGTCGGCGATGGCGATGGCGGCGGTGGCCTCGCCGAGCGTGAAGGGGGCCGAGCCGGCCGGCGGATCGCCCTCCTCGGCCGAGCCCAGACGGCCGAGCGTCAGGATCAGGTCGCGGTGCCGCGCCAGCCGCGCGCGCGTCTCGTCGCTCGCCCCCGACAGGGTCAGCGGCACGCGGGCGCCAGGCGGCACGTTCATCTCGGCGCGGATCGAGCGGACCTCGGTGACCAGATCGACCAGCCAGCCGATCTCGGCCTGGGCGCCCGCGTCGATCCAGGCTTCCGGCAGGTCGGGCCAGCGGGCGGTCATCAGGAAGCCCTCGCGGGCCAGTCCCTCTTCAGCGGTCTTGTCCCACAGCTCCTCGGTGATGAACGGCATGACCGGATGCAGCAGCAGCAGGCACTGGTCGAGCACCCAGGCGGTCATGGCCTGGGTCTCGGCCTTCGCCGCCGCGTCCGACCCGTTCAGGATCGGCTTGGCCAGCTCGACGTACCAGTCGCAGTAGACGTTCCAGATGAAGCGGTAGAGGGCGTTCGCCGCGTCGCTGAAGGCGCAGGCGTCGAGCGCCCGGGTGACCTCGGCCGCCGTCCTGACCGTCTCGCCGCGGATCCATTTGTTGATCGTCTGGGTCACGCCGGCCGGGTCGAAACCCGCCACGCGGACGCAGCCGTTCATCTGGGCGAAGCGGGTCGCGTTCCACAGTTTGGTGCCGAAATTGCGATAGCCTTCAATGCGCTGTGTTGACAGCTTGATGTCGCGCGCCTGGCCCGACATGGCCGTCAGGGTGAAGCGCACGGCGTCGCAACCGTATTGGTCGATGAGCTCCAGCGGGTCCATGACGTTGCCCTTGGACTTGCTCATCTTGGCCCCGGACGCGTCGCGCACCAGGGCGTTGATGACCACGCGCTGGAACGGAACCTCGCCGGTGAAGTGCAGCCCCATCATCATCATCCGGGCGACCCAGAAGAAGATGATGTCAAAGCCGGTGACCAGGGTGTGGGTCGGATAGAACCGCGCCAGGTCGGCGGTCTTCTCCGGCCAGCCGAGGGTCGAGAACGGCCACAGGCCCGAGGAGAACCAGGTGTCGAGGACGTCTTCGTCGCGGTAGATTGGCCAACTGCGCTCAGACTGTGGCCTGATCCGCTCCTGTTGCGCGAACTCTTCAGCCTCAGCGGCATTGGCGACGACGACAATCTCGCTGCCGAATTCGACCGAGGCTAGGGCGATGGCTTCAGCCTCGCTCTCCGCCACAAAAATCTTCGGGGCGTCGCGAGCGATCAGCAAACCAACGCCGTCTGCGTTGGGCCTCACGTGGCTAAACCACGCCGGGATCCGGTGGCCCCACCACAGCTGGCGGCTGATGCACCAGGGCTGGATGTTGCGCATCCACTCGAAATAGGTCTTGTCCCAGTTCTTCGGCTCGAAGACCGTCGCGCCCTCCTCGACGGCCTTGATGGCCGGCCTGGCGAGGGTTTCGGCATCGACGTACCACTGGTCGGTCAGCCAGGGCTCGATGACCACGCCGGAGCGGTCGCCGTGCGGCACCATGTGGCGGGTCTTTTCGATGCCCTTGAGCAGCTCGAGCTCCTCGAACCGGGCGATGATCATCTTGCGCACGACGAAGCGGTCGTGGCCGACGAACTCGGCCGGCGCGTTCTCGTTCACCTTGCCGAAGGCGTCGAGGATGTTGATCGCCTCCAGGCCATGCCGCTTGCCGACCTCGAAGTCGTTGAAATCGTGGGCCGGGGTGATCTTCACCGCGCCCGAGCCCTTGGTCGGGTCGGCGTAGTCGTCGGCGACGATCGGAATCGAGCGGCCGACGATCGGCAGCTTCACCGTCTTGCCGACCAGATCCTTGTAGCGCTCGTCATCGGGGTGCACGGCGACCGCCGTGTCGCCCAGCATGGTCTCGGGCCGGGTGGTGGCCACGACGATATAGTTTCGCGTCTCCCACTCCGTGGCCTTGCCTTCGTCGTCGAAGGCGACCGGGTATTGATAGGTGACCCCGTCCTCCAGCGGATAGGCGAAGTGCCAGTAGGCGCCATCGACCTCTTTCTGCTCGACCTCGAGGTCGGAGATGGCCGTCTGGAACTGCGGGTCCCAGTTCACCAGCCGCTTGTCGCGATAGATCAGGCCGTCCTTGTAGAGCTGGACGAACACCTTGCGGACGGCGGCCGACAGGCCCTCGTCCAGCGTGAAGCGCTCGCGCGACCAGTCGCAGCTGGCGCCCAGGCGGCGCAGCTGGTTGACGATCACGCCGCCGCTCTCGGCCTTCCATTCCCAGACCTTGGCCACGAAAGCGTCGCGGCCCATGTCGCGGCGGCCGACATTGCCGGCGGCGGCCAGCTGGCGCTCGACGACCATCTGGGTGGCGATGCCGGCGTGGTCGGTCCCCGGCAGCCACAGCGCCGCCTTGCCGCGCATGCGCTCGAAGCGAATCAGTACGTCCTGCAGCGTGTTGTTCAGCGCATGGCCGATGTGCAGGCTGCCGGTGACGTTGGGCGGCGGGATGACGATGCTGAACGGCTCGGCGGCCGGATCGTCGGTCGGGGCGAACGCGCCCGATTCCTCCCAGGCCTTGTAGAGGCGCGGTTCAACGGTCTGGGGATCGAAGGTCTTGTCGAGCATGGGAAGGTTCACGAACGAAAACGGCGGCGCGCTGGCTGCGGCCGCCGGTCTCTATCAGGGGTGATCGGGATCGCGAAGCGGCCAGGCGTCGCTCCGGCTGAAGAGCGCGCCCTATCTGGAGAGCTTGTCGCGTACGATCTGCTCAACGAGACGGGGCAGGTTCTGGTCGGCCCATTCGTTGAGCTTGGGCTCGAGAATGCTGCGGACCAGCTCCTCGATGGTCGTGCCGCCGGAGATCGAGGCGGCGCCCATGGCGTAGGTCGGCGCGGGCGCTGGCGCTGGCGCGGGTTCGGGCGCGGCCGCGAAGGCCGGCTCTGGCTCGGGCTCTGGTTCCCAGGCGGGCTCCGGCGCGGCCTTGGGGGGCGTGTAGACATCCAGGTCGCCGACCGTTTCGACATCGTCGGCGGCGGCCTCGATCGTTTCGGTCAGTTCGAGGACGTCATCGTCCTCCGGCTCCACGGGCGCTGGTGCTGGCGCGGGTTCCGGCGCGGCGGCCATGACGACCGGCTGTGCCTCGATCGGCGCGGCCGCCTCGGCGGGCGGCGCGTCGTCCTCGGAGATAATGCGCCGGATGGAGGCGAGAATCTCCTCCATCGTCGGTTCCTGGGCGGTCTGTTCGGACATGGGCGAGCGTACCTGCGAGAGGCGATTCCAATAGCCTAGCGTAAGCGCGCGCCGACGATCCTGCAAACGCCGAACACGCGCTTTTTCGCGCTGTCTGGACGACGGGGTTTAATTCGAGGTCGAGACCGGCGCATCGACCGAGCCTTCGGCCGGCGGCGCCGGTCGCGGCGGGGCGCCGACGCGGTCGATCAGCTCGATGGCCGGATCCCACGGCGTCCAGCCCAGCTGGTGGCTGAAGACCTTGCCATTGGCCGTCACGTCGTATTGGGCGACGTCCGGCGTCAGGTAGCGCGCCTCCAGCTTGCCCATGGCCGATAGCAGCACCGCGGCGGCCACGTATTCGTCGTGACGGGCGTTGACCAGCGACAGCTCGGCGTTGCGCAGCTCCTGCTCGGCGTTGAGCACGTCCAGCGTGGTGCGCAGGCCGACCTGGGCCTCCTGGCGCACGCCCTCGAACGCGATGCGGGCGGCCCGGACCTGTTCCTCGTTGGCCGCCAGGTTGGCGCGGGCGCCGACCAGGCTGTTCCAGGCCTGGGACACCGTGCGCAGCACACCGCGGCGGGTTTCCTCGATGGCCTGGCGATCGGCGTTGTTGCTCTCTTGCGCCGCGCGCACCTGCGAATTGATCAGGCCGCCGGTGAACAGCGGCACGCTGACGGCCACCCGGCCGCTGACGCTGCGCTGATAGTCGTCGAACGCCCCACCCGCGCCGCCCGGCGCGAGCGGCGAGGTCGAAGCGTCGAAGCCCAGCGTGCCCGACGCGGTGACCGTCGGCCGGCGGGCCGAACGGGCCGTGGCCACGCGGGCGGCGCTGGCGCGCTCGGCGTATTCCGCGCCGAGGATCTCGGCGTTGTTCTGCTCGGCCGCGTCGAACGCGGCCTCGATGGCCGGCGGCAGGAAGGTCTCCAGCGAGGGCTCGGCCGCCAGGTCGCCGGGGTTCTGGCCGACCACGGCGGCGTAGGACGCGCGGCTGATGGCCAGCTGCGCCTGGGCCGAGGCCAGCGAGGCTTTCGCGGCGGCGAGGCGGGCCTCGGCCTGGGCCACGTCGGTGCGGGTGATTTCGCCGACCTCGAAGCGGGCCCTGGCCTCGTCAAGCTGCCGCTGCAGCACGGCGACGTTTTCCTGGCTGATGCGCAGACGCTCCTGATCGCGGCGCACATCGACATAGGCGGTGATCACGGCCTGGATGACGCTGGCCTCGACACTGCGCAGGCCTTGCTGGCCGGTCATCACGTCGGCTTCCGCGGCGCTGATCTGCGAGGACACCCGCCCGCCGGTGTAGAGCGGCTGGCTGACGGTGATCCCCGCGCCGCTGGCGCGGGCGGCGTCGCCGTCGTTCTGACCGTCCGACGTGGCCACGTCGGCCGAGGCCGAAACCTGTGGTCGCAGGCCGGTGCGGGCCTGGATAATGCTCTCGTCGAGGGCGCGCTGGCTGGCGCGCTGGCCCTGCAGGGTCGGGTTGGTCTGGTAGGCCAGCGCGATGGCGTCGGCCAGTGTTTCGGCGGACGCAACCTGGGCGGCGCCCGCCATCAGACCGAAGCTGCAAACGGCGGCGAGAAGGCCCGCGCGACGACTCTTCAACATGAATTATCCCCAAGGACCTACAAGCCAGGCGATCCCTTATATGATCGCCTGTAATGGCCGTCGCCAGAGGCGACCAGTTAAGCTTTTTTCACACGCCCGTTGCGGGCTTGTTTCATAGTCCGCCAACTAGAAGGCGAAACCGTGAACGGGTTCGAATCCGGCCAGCCAGGGCGGCGTCGAATCAAACACGGCCCGGCCGCCGACGCCGTCGTCCGCGCGAACATATACAACCGCCTTGCCCACCGGGCCGTTGCGCTCGATCACGCCCAGCCGCCCGCCCCTGGCGAGCGCCGATTTCCAGCTGTCGGGCGTCCGCGCCACGGCGCCCTCGCAGACGACGATGTCGAAGGACCCGGCCGGCTCGGCGGACAGGTCGCCCTCGTCCAGCCGCGTCACCGTGACGCCCATAGCGTCCAGCACCGCCGCCGCATAGGGGGCGGAGATGGCCAACGCGGTCTCGCCCGCTTTCGGCTGCAGCGCCTGCAGCAGCTTGGCCACGTCGCGCGGACGCAGCAGCCAGCGGCCCGGCGCGTATTCGACCTCGGCGTCGGCGTAGGCGGCGAAGGCCTTGTCCGCCGGCAGCAGGGCTTCCCGCGAGACAGCGCGGAAGGCGTCCTGCAGCGCCAGGTCGGTGACGTCGGAGGGCCGCACCTGGCTCTCGACCATGTTCAGCCGGGCGGCGGCGAAGTCGGCGCTCATGCGGGTCCTCTGGCGGTGCGAAACATGACTCTGTTGGCGCGGCTTATAGGTCCGGCGGTAACGGGAACGCAATGCGAGCGTGGCAAGCCATTGTAAGGCGGCGTCGGCTCTGGTAGCGATCCGCCCCTTCCCGACGCGACCGCCCGCGCCGGTGATGACCAAGACAAGGCCTGGTGGCGGAGTGGTTACGCAGCGGACTGCAAATCCGCGCACCCCGGTTCGATTCCGGGCCAGGCCTCCATTCTGCTTCGCCCTCCGGGCTTCGCAGAACAAGTCCCGCTTTCTCATTCGAAGCAGAATGCCCTTCGAAGCCTTGGCGAAGAAGGGCGACTCCCTTGTCATTTCGGCGCCGAGCCGGGGGTTTCGAGCGACTTCAGATAGGCGATCAGGGCCTGCAGGTCGGCCGGCTCGTAGGCCTTGATCGGCATGGCCTCGTGGCCGACGACGATGCCCTCGGCGAGGGATTCGGCGAGATCGCCGACATCGAATCGCTGATGCAGATCCCGCCAGCGCGGCGCGCCCTCAAGCGGGCTTTCGCCCTCGCGGCCGATCGCGTGGCAGGAGGAGCAGTCGCGGTCGGCGATCACCAGCCCCAGCGCCGCCGGGTCCGCGACCGCCGGCGCCGGTGTCTGCGCCAGAGTCGGCCGGCCGGGCGCCGCCACGACCGCCGCCGCCAGGACCAGCAGAACCCCCGGCAGGAGGCCTTTCGAGATGAGATTGCGACCGATCATGACCAACTCCGGACAGGGCCGGCACCGTCCGCCGTCGCGAGCCGCCCGGCCTTGATCGGAGTCAAATCCGGACGCGGATACGCGCCCGCCCCGTTAACCTTCGATTCACCACGCGGGCGCACCTTTCGACTGTCTTCCATGAAGGCATCCCACCATCACCGACTTTGAACAGCCCGGCCTCACCCGCCGGGCTCTTTTTCGCGCGGGCCGCGGATGCAAGTCGCTTGCGCCCCACCCCGGCCAAAGCTATACGCACCGACCTTCCTGAGATGCGTGATCCGCGGTAGCTCAGTGGTAGAGCAGCCGACTGTTAATCGGCTGGTCGTAGGTTCGAATCCTACCCGCGGAGCCATCCCTTGTCGCCGGCGCGCCCTTTCGGCGCGGCGCCTGCCCGACGGACATCCCCGCCCGAATAGTTCAGTCCCTGGGCTTGAGATCCGGACGCGAGGCCAGAAAGGCCGCCTTTTCCGCCGGCGTGAGAACCTTGCCCGGCTTGCGGCGCGCGACCTTCGGCGTCGGCGGGGCGAAGGTTCCGGCCGGGGCCGGCGCCGGCTTGAGGTCGCCGAAGCGCTTGATCGGTGGTTTCATCCCAGCCCGCCTCGACCTGGCCCCCGGAAGCGCGGGCGCCCGACCTTCATCGCAGGTTCCGCCGCGAATCCCCAGCGGCTATTGTCGCGGGCCACGGACCCTCGATCCCGCCGGGCTTTCGGATGACCTCACCCGCCTTCACCCTGTTCGACACCGCCATCGGTCGCTGCGGCCTGGCCTGGGGCGAGGCCGGGATCGTCGGCGCGGCCCTGCCCGGCCCGGATGACGCCCAGCTGCGTCGCCGCTTCGCCGAGCGGTTCCCTGGCGCGACCGAGTCGGTCCCGCCGCCGATGCTGGAACCGGTCATCGCCGCCATCGTGACCCTGATGGACGGCGGCAGGCCGGACCTGTCCGACGCGCCGCTCGACCTGTCGGCGACGCCGCCGTTCCACCAGCGGGTCTACGCCGTGGCGCGCGGGATCCCGCCGGGCCAGACCATGACCTATGGCGAGATCGCCGCCGCCCTCGGCGAGCCGCGCGAGGCGGCGCGGGCGGTCGGCGAGGCCATGGCCCGCAACCCGATCCCGATCCTCATGCCCTGCCATCGCGTGCTCGGCGCGAACGGAAGGCCCGGCGGCTTCTCGGCGCCTGGCGGGGTCGAGACCAAGCTGAAGATGCTGTCGATCGAGGGCGCGAAGGTGGGCGAGACGCCTACGCTGTTCGACGACCTGCCGCTGGCGGTGAAACCGGGACGCTAGTGTCCGGCATCCTCCCCACCCGCCGCCGGCGACCGGCCGGATGAGCGTCAAGTCGCGCCAAGATCACGCCTGATGCGGCTAAAATATTCAATCCCCATTTGGGCATCCGTTCATTAGAAAGAGGCGACTTTACTCGCTTTCAACGATCACTCTCAAATTCGGAGTTATTGACCAATATCAACGAGCGCCAGTCACCCTGCCCCATCTTCCGGACAATTCAGCCAACACACAACGTGTCCGGCTCGTCCTTGCCGGTGACACACCGTTACGAGGATAAAGAGGGGTAATAACACCATGTCTACTATCACAAGACATAGCCGTCTTTCGGCGAGCGTCTCCGCGCTTGCGCTGATCGTCGCGTCGCCGGCTCTGGCGCAAGCGGTCGTCAGTCCCGGACTGGACGTCGGACCCGAGTTCGTCGTCACCGCGGATCAGGTTCTCACGCAAGGCGTCACCGACACCGGCTCGCCCGCCGCGACGGCGGTGGTCTCGTCGATCGCGACTGGCACGATCGTGCAGCGCCTGAGCATCGAGGAAGCAGAACCCACGATCGTCGTGGCGGCCGCCCCGGGTGGGGCCGATGCGGTGATCTCGATCAGCAACGCCGGCTCGGTGTCGATCAAGGCCCTGGCCACGGCGGCCAACGCCGAGGGTCACGCGGTCGCCAACGCCCAGCTGACCGACGCGGTCACGCAGGTCGCGACGACGCCCAACGCCAACGCCTCCGCGTCGCTGGTGAACAGCGGACTGTTCGACCTCGGCGCCACCGCCAGCGCGACCGGCACGGACTTCCCCGGCGATGTCGCCGCCCGAGCCCAGGCGAACGCGACCGGCGGCCTGCACCAGGAGGCTACCGTCGAAGGCGGCGGCGCCGGGTCGGCCAGCACGTCGATCACCAACAGCGGGACCATCCTGTTCAATGGCGCCGCCACGGCCAGCTCGGTCGGCGACGCCCTCGCCCGCGCCACGGCCGGCGAAGCCATCTTCATGCGGGGCCAGGCCAATGGCGGCGGCGACGGGATCACCACCACCACCTTCGCCAACAGCGGGATCCTGACCGCCGGCGCCAGCGCCACGGCGACCTCGAGCGCCGGCGGCGCCACGGCCGAGTCCACGCTGGGCGGCGGCGAGCACGGCCTGTTCCATATCCGCACGGCGGCCAACGGCGCGGGCGACGACAGCGCGACGGTGAACTTCACCAACGCCGCGAGCGGTCGGATCTCCACCGTCGCGACCGCGAACGCCGACGGCATGACCTATGCCTCGGCCAATGCGGTCGCCAGCAGCCTGCTGGTCACCAAGACGCAATCCAACGGCCAGGATGGCGGCCTCTCGAACGCGAACGCCACCAACAGCGGCCGCATCGACATGGGCGCGACCAGTACGGCCATGACTCATGGCGAAGGCGGCGAGGCCGAGGCGAACGCCACGATCGAGGCCGCGATCCAGCAGGTCGCGGAGGCCGAGGGTTCGCCCCAGGTCGAGAACCGCGTGGCCGCCGTCGCCTTCACCAACGCCGCCTCGGGCGTGTTCAACGTCACCGGATCGGCCACCGCCACCGGCGATCTGGTCTATGCCGGTTCAATGCTCGACTCGGCCGTCCTGCAGCAGTCCACGACCACCGGCGCCGCGAGCGCCAGCTTCACCAACGCCGGGACCTTCCTGGCGGGCAGCGACGCCTCGGCCACCGGTCTGTCCGGAACCGCCGAAGCCGGCGCCGTCGGTGTGGAACAGGAAGTGGTCGGCAACACCGCCCAGGCCAACTTCAGCAACTCGGGCGGCTTCACGGTTCGCTCGACGGCGGGCGTCTTCGGCGAAGACACCGGATCAGCCTTTGCCGGTTCGGTCGGCTACACCGCGTTCGGCGACCCCCTGGCGCTCACCGTCGCCAACAGCGGGGCCTTCACCGTCACGTCCGACGCCCAGGCCGCCGGCCCGGCGACCGCCGGCGCGCTCGGCATGGGCTTCTACGGCACGTTCGACCCGACCGCGGTCACCGAGGGCGAGGAAGGCGGCGGCCATGGCGGCACGGAAGGGCACGGCGGCCCGACCAACGCCGGCCACGGCGGGGGCGAAGAAGGGCCCGTCGTCTGGGAGGAAGAAGCGACCAACACCATTTCCGGCTCGGTGACCAACAGCGGCGCCCTGACCGTCACCGCCAGCGCCGTCGGCGTGACCGCGCCAGACGTTATGCTGGCGCTCGTCGCCCCCGGCGATCTGCCGCTGGGAGCGTCCGCGATCGGCATGGATTTCATGTCCAGTTCCAACACCGCGACCCTGACCAACAGCGGAACCCTCCGCGTCTCGGCGCTCTCCAACGTGGGCGTCGCTTCGGCCACCGGCATTCTGGTCCGCGACTTCCCGGACTCGCCGATCATCGCGCCCGAAGGCTCGGTGTTCACCATCGTCAACGACGGCGGGACCATCATCGCCCGTGAAAGCACCGACGGCGGCGCGACCTGGCGGCATGGCCTGGCCATCGACTCGACCCAGGCGCCCAACACCGTGGCGATCCGCTTCCTCGGCGCGAGCTCCGTCTATGGCGACATCGACATCTCGGCCGATGACAGCATCACCGTCGCCGGCGGCACGACGCGGCTCGACGGCGTAATCAACCCAGGCGGCGAACTGGAGGGCTTGCTGACGATCGCCAGCGGCGGAACCCTGCACCTGCTGGATCCGCGCCTCGGCAACCCGTCCTACTCCGGTCCCGCGGGCGGCTATCTCGACACCTTCACCATGGTGGCGGGAAGCACGCTGGCTCTGGATTTGCCAGTCTCATCCTCATTGGCGCCGTCCTCAAGGGCTGCGCTGGCCGCCCCCATTCCGGTGCAGGCGATTGTCACCAACACGGCCAACCTGGCCGGGACGCTGCGGATTCACCTGTCCTCGCCGAACGGGCTGTTCGCCAACGCCTACAGCTTCGACAACATCATCGACGCCAACACGCTCAACGGCAGGTTCAGCAGCGTGGTCTCCAGCACCGGTTCGCCGCTGCTGGCCCTGACGGCGATCTACGATAACGCGGCCAATGTCGACCTCATGGTCGCGCGTGTCGGCTTCGGCGCCGTGCCGGGTCTGACCTTCAACCAGAGCGCGGTCGGCGACGGCATCGAAACCGTCTACGACCCGGCCCTGACCGGTCCGTTCGCCGGCCTGCTGGCCAACCTCTTCCTGCTCGACGCCGCCAGCTATCCGGTGGCGCTGGAACAGCTGACCGGCGCCCAGACCGCCGGCTACCTCCAGGCCGTGCGCGACAGCAGCCAGCAGCTGAACAACGTCATCGCGGACCAGTCGTCCTGTGTGATGAGCGAGGCCGGCTTCGACGCCTGCCGCAACCCGACCACGGGGCTACGCATGTGGGCCGCCGCCGGCCAGAACAGCGCCAGCATCGACAGCGACGACAATGCGCCGGGCTACGACAACAAGCATGGCTTCGGCCTGCTGGGTCTCGACTATGTGTTCGGCCAGACGATGGTCGGCGGCTACGCCGGCTTCCGCAACATGGAGGTCGAATTCGACCGCCAGAGTGGTCGGATCGAGGCCGACGGCTGGTTGCTCGGCCTGCGGGCGGCCTATGATCGCGGCGACTTCTACGTTCGCGGCCACGGCAGCTACGCCAAGCTCGACGGCGACAGCGTCCGCAGCATCAGCATCCTGTCCACGACCGGGATCGCGACGGGCAAGCCGGACACCGAGACCTTCGCCCTCTACGGAGAAGCCGGCGCCCGGTTCACGGTCGGCGAGACCTGGTTGTCGCCGTTCGTCGCCCTGGACTACGCCAGCGCCGACCTGGGTGCCTTCACCGAGACGGGCATGCCGGGGGCCAATCTTGCCTACAGCAGCCAGTCGGACTCGCAGGCCGCCCTGCTGGCGGGCTTCCGGTGGACGGGACGCCTTGGCCCGCTCGTTCCAGAAGCGCGCGTGGCCTATCGTCACGACCTCGGTGACCGCGCGTTCGACGTGACCGCCCGGTTCGCCGATGCTCCGGCCGGCAGCGACTTCACCGTCCGGTCGCCGGCCACCGATCGTGGGTCGGTCCTCGCCGGGCTCAGCCTGTCTGGGGCCTTCTCCGACCGCGTGTCTGGCCGGCTCGGCTACGCCGGACGCTTCGGCGGCGGACAGGACGACCAGGCGGTCTACGGCAGCCTGACCATCACCTTCGGCGGCAAGTAGTCTGAACAGAGATCGTCAGAACGGGTGGCGGGGCCGGCGGAAACGCCGGCCCCGTTGTCTATTCGGAGGGTTGGAAAGACGCGGCCTCAGCCGCTCGTGAGGACGCCGGGCGGCAGAGTTCACGAGCCGCCCTCTCCTGCGCCCAGGCCAGAACCTTGTTTCGCTTCCCATCGAGCAGAACGCGGGCGGAGTCGGTTATCGAGTATCGCGCCAGTCGGCGGTCGAGCGCATCACGCTCCGAGTTCACCAGACCCTTGTCCTGAAGGCGTTTTAAGGCTGAATAGAACGTACTGCTCGCCGACTGATGCACGTCCAGAATGTCCCCTGGATGCATTTCACCACATTCATACAGTATAATTAGAATTTCATATTCTGGCGAGAAGCACTTAAGCTTGAATTTTCGCTCAACATCTCTAATTATATTGTTGAATTCCAGCATGATCGAATATTTCCTTCATTCGACTATTTCTTGCGCCTCATCTAGTTAGCGATCATGCAGGTGACAGGCGTCATCTTGCCGCTCCACATTGGGCCAGCCACGGCCTACCAGTGGGGGCGAGCGCCGCCTGGCGCACATGGGTATCAATCGCCTCGGCGCCCACGTTCCGCGGAACATCAGGCTCCAAGGATGCCGAACGCCTGCAAATCGATTTGGTTTCAGTCCACCGCCACGGTGTAGTTCAGCGCCAATCTCCCCCCGTCGGGGTAGATGGTCTGGCCGGTCATATAGCTGGCGTCGTCGCTGGCCAGGAACACCGCCACCCGGCCGATCTCGCGCGGCTCGCCGATGCGCTTGAGGGGCGTGCGAGCCAGGACGCCGCGTTTGGCGGCCTCGTCCTTGAACACGCCCTTGAGGATCTCGGTGGCGATGGTGCCCGGGCCGATGGCGTTGACCCGGATGCCGTGGTCGGCGAGGCCCAGGGCCATGGTCTTGGTCAGCTGGTTGATCGCGCCCTTGCTGGTCACGTAGGGCACCTGTCCGGGGATCGCCAGGACCGCGTTGACCGAGCTCATATTGATGATCGCGCCAGGCTTGCCGGCGGCGACCAGCGCGCGGGCCACGGCCTGGCCGATAACGAACACCGCCCGGACGTTGACCGCCAGCACCGCGTCGAAATCCTCCAGCGTGGTGGTCAGGATGTCGCCGGGCCGAAGGATGCCGGCGTTGTTGACCAGGATGTCGATGACGCCCAGCTCGGCGCCCGCCCGGGCCACGGCCGCCCGGGCCGCCTCCGCGTCGGCGACGTCGCAGGCGATGGCGCTCGTCCGGCGGCCGGTCTCCGCGGCGATGGCCTCGGCGGCGGCCTTCACCCCGTCGGCGTCGCGATCGAGCAGCGCCACGTCCGCCCCCTCCCGCGCCAGTTCCTGCGCGCAGGCCAGGCCGATGCCGTGGGCGGCGCCGGTGACCAGGGCGATGCGACCAGCCAGCCGCATCACCACACCCCGACGTTGGGCATCGAGGCCCAGGGCTCGGCCGGCGGCAGCGCGTCGCCCTTCTGCAGCAGTTCGATGGAGATGTTGTCGGGCGAGCGGACGAAGGCCATGCGGCCATCGCGCGGCGGCCGGTTGATCGTCACCCCGCCGTCCATCAACCGCTGGCAGGCGGCGTAGATGTTATCGACCGCATAGGCCAGGTGGCCGAAGTTGCGGCCGCCGTCATAGGCCTCGTCGTCCCAGTTCCAGGTCAACTCGACCGTCGGGGCGCGATTGGCCTTCGCCGCCTCCAGGTCGTCGGGCGCGGCCAGAAAGACCAGGGTGAACCGCCCGGCCTCGACATCGACGCGCGAGACCTGAGCCAGGCCCAGGCTGTCGCGATAGAAGGCCAGGGCGGCGTCCAGATCGCGGACCCGGACCATGGTGTGGAGGTACTGCATCGAGGCGCCTCAGGTGACTTTGGAGCGTTGGCGGAAAGCCGGATCGTCATAGGCCCGCGATCGCACGACTTCCACCAGCAGATCGGCGGCGCAGGCCGCATCGGTGAATGACAGCGGCAGCGGCGACAGGCCGAACCGCATGGTCCCCGGTTCGCGGTAGTCGCCGATCACACCCCGGCTGATCAGGCACTGGACGATGGCGAAGGCGTCGGGATGGTGGAAGGCGACGTGCCCGCCCCGCCGCGCGCTGTCCGCCGGGCTTTCCAGAGTCAGCGCATCGCCCACGCGTTCGATGAACAGGTCGCCGAGGGCCCGGGCCTTGGCCGCCACCGCCGCCGCGCCCGCCTCCAGCGCCAGGTCGACGCCGCCCTCCAGCGCCGCGAGGCTGAGCATCGGCGGGGTGCCGCAGGCGAACCGCGCGACGCCGGCGGCCGGGTCGTAGCGGTCCTCGAACGCGAACGGCCGGGCGTGGCCGAACCAGCCGGCCAGCGGCGAGACCAGCGCGCCCTGATGTCGCCGGGCGACGAACAGGAAGGCCGGGGCCCCGGGGCCGCCGTTGAGGTACTTGTAGCCGCAGCCCACCGCCAGGTCGGCGTTGCAGCCGTTCAGATCGACGTCGAGGACGCCGGTGCTGTGGCTGAGGTCCCAGAGGACCAGAGCCCCGGCCGCCTGGGCCCGGGCCGTCAGGGCCGCCATGTCGCGCACCGCGCCGCTGCGGTAGTGGGTCTGGCAGAGCACCAGCAGGGCCACCTCGCCGGTGATCGCCGCCTCCAGCGCCTCCCCCTCGGCCAGCGCCAGCCGGCGCCCGCCGCCCAGGGTTCGGATCGCCCCTTCGAGCATGTAGATATCTGTCGGGAAGTCGCCCGGCGCGCTGAGCACGACCGGCCGATCCGGCCGCGCCTGCATCGCCGCGACGGCCAGCTTGTAGAGATTGGCCGAGGTTGAATCAGCGACGATCACCTCGTCCGCGTACGCGCCGATCAGGCCCGCGATCTTGCCGCCCACGCGCGCCGGCGCGCCGATCCAGTCGTGGCTGTTCCAGCCGCGCACGAGGCTCTCGCCCCATTCGTCGCGGACCATCCGGGCGACCCGCTCGGCCGACGCCTTCGGCAGGGGCCCCAGCGAATTGCCCGCCAGATAGATCATCTCCCGCGAGCGCTCGAAAGCGTCCCGGAAGCGCGCCAGAGGGTCGGCGGCATCCAGCGCGGCGGGATCGGGCCTTGGGGTCATGCGTGACTTATCCGCCGCGGTTTGCAGCGTGGCCAGTGCGCGAAACGGAACATTTCAGGAATTTCATTTGCGAATTCCCCGCGAAACTGGCTACCGAACACTGTTCAGATCGCTCCCGGGAGCTGATACGAGGCGCGCGTCGCGCGCCCGGCGCCCGGGTTGCGCCCCGGGAATGGATATGCAGATCAAACGCTCATACCTGATCGCCGGCGCCGTGCTGGCCGTGCCGCTGTTCTTCTTCACCGGCTGCACGATCATCAAGGCCCTGTCGCCCAAGCCGAAGCCGGCCGTGGCCTCGTCTTCGTCCGTGACCAAGGCCGAGGCGCCGCTGGTCAAGGTCGCCCTGATCCAGGAGACCCAGCGGCCCTACGTGGTGTCCGTGCGCGGCCGCACCGACGCCAACAAGACCGTCGTGGTGCGGGCCGAGACGGCCGGCCCCGTGGCCGCGACCCCGGCGCGCGAAGGCTCCTTCGTGGCCAGGGGCGCGGTGCTCTGCCGCCTGTCCGTGGACGCGCGCCAGGCGACCGTCGATCAGGCCCGCGCGGCCCTCAAGTCGCGGCAGCTGCAGCGCGAGGCCTCCGAACGCCTCGCCGCCCAGGGCTACCGGTCCCAGACCCAGGTGCTGCAGGACCAGGCCAATCTCGATGCGGCCTCCGCGGCCGTCCGCCAGGCCGAGGTGGCGCTGGAACAGGTCAATGTGCGCGCGCCGTTCGCCGGCGTGTTCGACAGCCGCGAGGCCGAAGTCGGCTCCTACCTGGCGCCGGGCGCGCCCTGCGGCACGATGATCCAGCTGGATCCGCTGGTGATCCTCGTCGATGTCTCCGAGGCCGAGGTCGGCGGCATCCGTATCGGCGCCGCGGTCTCGGCGGTCCTCGTCTCGGGCGAGAGCATCACGGGCCGGGTGCGGTCGGTCGGCCGCAACGCCGACCCGGCGACGCGCACCTACCGCGTCGAGATCGAAGCCCGCAATCCCGGCCTGCGTGTGCGCTCGGGCCTGTCGGCGGACGTCAAGATCACCGTCGGCGCGGGACCGGCCATGCTGGTGCCGGCCGCCACCCTGGTGCTCGATTCCGCCGGACGGCAGGGCATCCGCTACGTCCGCGACGACGGCGCCGTCGGCTTCGCCGCCGTCCAGGTGCTGGACGAGTCGTCGGACGGCATCTGGATCACCGGCCTGCGCGGTCCGGCCCAGGTGATCATCGCCGGCCAGTCCTACGTGTCCGAAGGCCAGAAGGTTCGCGCGTCGGCCCGCTGAAAAGCATCCGGTCGCCAGGAGATGAAGTGAGATGATCGGAGCCCTGGTCGACGGCGCAATCAAGCGGCGCAAGGTCGTGCTCGGCATCGCCGCGATCGCGTCCCTGTTCGGCCTGTTCGCCTACATGAACCTGCCGCGGGAATCGTCACCGAACATCCCGGTGCCGTTCATCGCCATCACGGTGCCCTATCCCGGCGTCAGCCCGGAGGACTCGGAGCGCCTGCTGGTGCGTCCGCTCGAGCGCGAGCTGCAGTCCCTCGAGGGGCTGAAGGAGATGAACGCGGTCGCCCAGCAGAACGCCGCCACCGTGGTGCTGGAGTTCGAGGTCAACTTCGACAAGGACAAGGTGCTGCAGGACGTCCGGGCCAAGGTCGACCTGGCCCGCGGCCGGTTCCCGCCCGACGCCGAAGAAGCGATCATCCAGGAAAACAACGTCAACGACGACCCGGTGCTGGGCATCATGCTGTCGGGCGCCGCGCCCGAGCGGGCCCTGTATCAGACCGCCCGCGAATTGCAGGATCGCATCGAGAGTCTGGAGGGCGTGCTGCGCACCGACCTGGGCGGCGGCCGCGAGGAGCTGCTCGAGGTCACCATCGACCCGGTGCGGATGGAGGCGGCCAACGTCACCGCCGGTGAGCTGGCGCTGGTCATCGGCCGCAACAACCAGCTGGTGCCGGCCGGCAATCTGCAGACCGAGGGCGGCAAGTTCGCGGTCAAGGTGCCGGGCGTCATCGAGAAGCCCGAAGACATCCTCGCCCTGCCGATCAAGAAGAACGGCGACCGCCTCATCACGGTCGGCGACATCGGCGAGGTGCGGCGGACGTTCAAGGAACCCACGCGGATCACCCGCTTCAACGGCCAGCCGGCCTTCGCCATCGACGTGGTCAAGCGGTCGGGGGCCAACGTGCTCGACACCGTGGCGGCCGTGCGCAAGGTGGTCGAGACCGAGCAGAAACGCTGGCCCGAGACGATCAAGGTCGACTTCACCTACGACGAAAGCGAGTTCATCAATCGCGGCCTGGTGGTGCTGGAGTCCGGCCTGATCACGGCGACCATCCTGGTCATGGTGATCATCATCGCCAGCCTGGGCCTGCGCCAGGGGCTGATGGTCGGGCTGGCGATCCCGCTGTGCTTCATGATCGCCTTCCTGCTGTTGCAGGCGTTCGGCATCACCCTGAACCAGATGGTCATGTTCGGCCTGATCCTGGCCGTGGGGATCCTGGTCGATGGCGGCATCGTGGTGGTCGAGTACGCAGACCGCAAACAGGCCGAGGGGATGGCCAAGCAGGAGGCCTTCGCGGCCGCCAGCAAGCGCATGTTCTGGCCCGTGGTCAACGGCACCCTGACCACGCTGTGCGCCTTCATCCCGTTCATGTTCTGGAACTCGATCGCCGGGAAGTTCATGAGCTACCTGCCGATCACCCTGTTCATGGTGCTCGGCGCGTCGATCTTCGTGGCCCTGATCTTCACCCCGGCTCTGGGCTCGATCGCCGGCCGCAAGACCGGGATCGACGAGGAGCATCTGGAGGAGATCCACAAGTCCGAGCACGGCGATCCGCGCAAGATGTCGGGCTTCATGGGCTGGTACGCGCGCATCCTGTGGTCGTCCGGCCACCACCCGTTCCGGGTGACGGCCGTGGCCATGCTGGTGATCGTCTCGATCTTCATGTGGTTCGTGAAGACGCCACACCGCAGCGAATTCTTCCTCGACCAGGACCCCGAATGGGCCACGGTCTACGTCAAGGCGCGGGGCAATCTATCGACCGAGGCGGCCAACGCCCTGACCCAGCAGGTCGAGGCGAGGCTGGTCGGGGTCAAGGGCGTGGAGTCGATCTACGCCTCCGCCGGCCTGTTCAACGGCTTCGGCTTCGGCGGCCCGCCCAACGACACCATCGGGCGGCTGCGCATCCAGTTCGTCGACTTCGAGGCCCGCCATGAGCTGGACATCCGCGGCCAGCAGGTCGTGGACGACATCCGCAAGCGCGTGGCCAATATCCCCGGCATCCTGACCGAGGTGCAGCTGCCCCAGGGCGGTCCGCCGCAGGGCAAGGACATCCAGGTCGAGCTGCGCAGTTCCGACCCGATCGCGCTCAACCAGGCGGCCGACCTGATCAAGGCCCATCTGGCGGCCGATCCGCAGCTCATCGAGCAGGAGGACACGCGCGCCTCGCCCGGCATCGAGTGGAACCTGACCGTCGATCGCATCGCGGCCGGCCGCTATGGCGTGGACGTGCTGCAGGTCGGCCAGGCGATCCAGTTCGTGACCAACGGCATCCTGGTCGGCCGGTTCCGCCCCGACGACGCCGAGGACGAGCTCGATATCCGCGTCCGCTTCTCGCCCGACGCGCGCAACATGGCCGCCTTCGACCGGCTGAAGATCACCACGCCGCAGGGCCCGGTGCCGGCCAGCTACTTCGTCACCCGCACACCCGCGCAGCAGGTCACCTCGATCCAGCGCCGCGACGCCCAGAGGCTGGTGATCATCAAGGCCAACACCATCGACGGCGTGGCCGCCAACCAGAAGATCGCCGCGCTCAGGCCCTGGCTGGAGAAGGCCCCGATCGATCCTGCCGTGCGCTGGATGTTCCGCGGCGCGGACGAGGAAGGCCAGAAGGCCGCCGTGTTCTTCATGGTCGCCATGCTGGCCACCCTGTTCATGATGTCGGTCATCCTGCTGTGGCAGTTCAACAGCTTCTATGGCGTGGTGGTGACCCTCTCGGCGGTCATCATGTCGACGGTCGGGGTGTTCCTGGGGGTGCAGATCAACGTGGCGCACACGTTCGACTACATCTCGGTGATCATGCTCGGAACGGGGATCATCGCCCTGGCCGGGGTCGTGGTCGGCCACAACATCGTGCTGGTCGATACCTATTACCAGCTGCGCCGACAGGGCTTCGAGGCCGACGTGGCCGCGATGCGCGCGGCGGTTCAGCGGTTCCGGCCGGTCATGCTGACGACCCTGGTGACGGTGGTCGGCCTGCTGCCGCTGATGTTCCAGATCCACCCCAACTTCCGCGTCGGCGACATCGAGTACAAGTCGCCGGGGTCGGAATGGTGGGTCCAGCTGTCCGGCGCGGTGGTCTGGGGCCTGACCTTCTCGACCCTGCTGACCCTGTTCCTGACGCCGGCCGCCCTGGCCGCGCCCAAGACGCTGGGTCGCCGGTTCCGCAATGTCTGGCTGGCCCTGAAGGGGCGGCAGCCCTGGTCCGAGCGTCAGCGCACGGACGAGGACGGCCAGGTTGCGGACAACGACCATGTACCGTTCGACAAGGCGGCCCAGTAGCGCCTGATCAGCGGCCGCGGGTCTGGCGTTTCCACAGGGTGGCGTACTCGCCGCCCGCCGCCAGCAGGGCGTCGTGCGCGCCGCGCTCGACGATCCGGCCCTTCTTGAGGACCAGGATCTCGTCGGCGTCGGCGATGGTCGACAGGCGGTGGGCAACGACCAGCGTCGTGCGGCCCTGGCGCGCGCGCCGCAGGGTCTCCTGGATCGCCGCCTCGGTGCGGGAGTCGAGCGCGCTGGTCGCCTCGTCGAGGATCAGCACGCGCGGATCGGCCAGCAACGCGCGGGCCAGGCCGACGCGCTGGCGCTCGCCGCCTGACAGCTTGAGCCCTCGCTCGCCGACCTTCGTCGCCATGCCCTCGGGCAGGCCCTCGATGAAGGCCGTCAGCTCCGCCGCGTCGGCCGCCGCCACGACCTCGGTCGGCGAGGCGTCGGGCCGACCAAAGGCGATGTTGGCCTCCAGGGTGTCGTTGAACAGCGCCACGTCCTGCGGCACCAGGGCCACGGCCCGGCGCAGGGCGGCCATCTTCAGGTCGCGCAGATCGACGCCATCAATGGTCACCCGCCCCGATTGCGGGTCGATCAGGCGCAACGCCAGCCGCACCAGCGTGGTCTTGCCGGCGCCGGAGGGGCCGACCAGCGCCACGGTGGTCCCCGGCGCGGCGCGGAAGCCGACTTCGTCGATCCCCTCCGACCGCCCGCCATGGCGGAAGGAGACGGCCTCGAACACCACCGCCCCGCCCTGCCCGGCCGGCGCGGGCGGCAGGTCGCGGGCGTCCGGCGCCTCGGCCACGTCGGGCGACTGGCGGCGCAGGTCGAGCATGGCCTCCATGTCGATGAACGACTGGCGGATCTCGCGGTAGGCGAAGCCCAGGATGTTCAGCGGGCCGTAGAGGTTGATCATGATCAGCACGGCGGCGGTGACGTCGCCGGGCCCCATGCGGCCAGCGGCGGCCTCAAGGCCGGCCATCACCGCCATCAGGGCCAGGCCCAGGCTCATCACGCCCGACTGCATGGCGTTGAGCAGGGTCAGGGAGTTGGTGGCCTTGATCTGGGCGGCGCTGTAGTGGCCCAGGGCGACCTCGTAGTTGGCCACGGCGCGGGCCTCGGCCCCGAAGGTCTTGACCGTCTCGTAGTTGATCAGGGCGTCGACCGCCCGGCCGGCGGCTTCCTGGTCGGCCTCGTTGAGCGCCCGGCGGTGGGCGATGCGCCAGTCGGATACCGCGAAGGTCAGCACGACATAGACGACCACCGTGGCCACCGCGACGGCCGCGAAACGCCAGTCATACTTCCCCGCCAGCACGCCGGCGGCGATGAACAGCTCGATGATCGTGGGCGCGAGGTTGAACACCAGCGCCCGCAGCAGGAAATCCATCGACCGCGCGCCGCGATCGATGACCCGCGACAGCGAGCCCGTGCGCTTGCTCTGGTGAAAGTCCATCGACAGCGCCAGGGCGTGGGCGAAGGTCTCCGACGCGGCCCGCGCCTGGGCCGCCTGGGCGACCGGCGCGACGATCGCATCGCGGGCCTGGGGGGCGGCGGCGGCGAGGAAGCGGATCAGGGCCCAGCCGAGCGCCAGCCCGACAAAGGCGGCGCCGACCTGCACGCCGCCGCTCTGGCCGGCCGCCAGATGGTTGACCGCCGCGCCCAGCAGCAGCGGCCCGGTCACCCCGGCGATCTTGCCCGCCAGGGTCAGGGCCAGGGCCGTGGTCAGCCGCCAGGTCAGGCCCGGCGCCTTCGAGCGCAGCACCAGGCTGGCCAGATCCCTGAGCGCGGTCATCGGCCGGGCGCGGGGCTCGGCGTCCGGCGTCGGCGCGGGCGCGGCGCCGGGCGCGCGGCCGGATCGGGCGGCGTGAGCGCGCATCAGCGGCTCGTCGCCGGGGCGTCGAACAGCAGCGTCGTCTGCGCGCCGCCGCCCGGGGTCATCCAGTCGATCCGCCAGGCGCCGGCCAGGCGCGAGGCCCGGAACGGCCGCTCGAGCGGGTCGGGGCGGCCCGTGGCGACGAC
>Ga0172380_10001186_pt1 | contig 45835 bp, 33 predicted proteins | sample Leawe162metaG_FD_119747 | JGI IMG/M metagenome (GOLD analysis project Ga0172380, IMG submission 119747) | Leachate microbial communities from a municipal landfill in Southern Ontario, Canada - Leachate well 162 metaG | ecosystem: Engineered > Solid waste > Landfill > Unclassified | place...
ATGTTTCAAGAAACAGGCAGTCGCCGCACATAGTTGTCCCCCGGCATTCGTTTTCTGGCCTCTGAAAATTTACTGGTAATCGAGTTTCTCAGGGGAAAAGGAGGATGACAAGGACAGCCCGGAGCTGAAATAATTCAAACGGATAAAAAACTTAACAGAGAATGTTACATTAGGCAAGCAGAAACAGAAATCCAGGCAGACGGACGGCTAGGCCCCGTTGCCGGCTGCCACAGGCAGAAAATCGTTTCAGCGGTCAAAGGAGTTATCTGATCAGATAAGTACCGCAACTTCAAGTACTTTAGGCATTTTAAGTACTTTAGGCACTCTTCTCGAATAGCAATCCTGGTATCAAAGTAAAATCTGCAGAGATCAGGTTATCTGAACTTGCCCGTAATACGGCAGAGACTGAGAGCATTCGAAGTTCTCCAGAAACTGGTTATTCTTACCTTTTGGATGATTTACGGAAAAGCAACAATTCGCGCAAAATTGGCTTGGCAAGAAAAAAATATTGAGGTATTCGAAAGTTAACGCTCATGTGTAGTTAAAGGGGGCCGGGTTGCGCGCCAGAGAGAATATTGCGGAGCCCCCTGTATTTTGGGGTGATATACCGGGCTGTTGAATTACTTGTTGGGGGTTCGTGATTGACTCGCTGGGCAAACCTAAAAGGGAGAAAATAAAAATGAAGAAGAAACTTTGGACAGGATTGGCAGTTGGGGTAATGATGCTTGGTATGAATGGGGTTGCCTTTGCAGACAACATTTATGTTCTAAAAGACTCTTGGGATGGCGGGGCAGGTAACTATTTGGCAAATCTTGGTCATTCCGTAACCGCTAACACTGTAAGCCTAAACGATTATTCAGTGTATGACCAGGTTTGGGATTTACGTTACCTAAATCCGATAACGACAACTGACGTAACTGCATTTACCAATTTTCTGCAAGGTGGCGGAAATATGTACCTGACCGGTGAATTTTCGCCGAACTTTGATATAAGAAATAACAGCGTTGAAACCTTTGTCTCTGGACTTGGAGCTGGTACTTTAAATTTTATTGGTGCTGTATTTGGCACCCAAAGCATCACCCGCGAGGGTCAAATTGTTAATTCGCCAAATACTTTTGCTGAATTAACTTTCAGTGCCGCCTCCTTGGGAGCAGGTGCTTCAATCACGAATGGTTTTTTGGTTACTGAATATGGGAACACTGGTGCTGGTTCTTTGCTTGGGTGGGATTTCAAAGACATTAGTTTAGCGACGAATGCTCGCATGTTGGTTGGTCTTGATATTAACTTTTTTGCCAACAACGGTCAAAAGTGGACAGAGAACATGGCTACCTACCTCTCAGGTGATGCTCCCGCCCCCGCCCCCGTGCCTGTACCAGCCACCATGCTCCTAATGGGCACGGGTTTAGCTGGACTCATCGTCGCACGCAGGAAAAAGAAATAGTAGTCAACCGAGAGGCAGGGGCATAGTTCGAGAGGGTGTCAAATCGTTCGAGAGGGTATCAAATCTTTATCTTTGATATTTTATCACAAATCCATGGTAACGTCTTGAAAAAATAGAGGGCAAAGGGGACGTCCATAAAATCATAAATAATCGATATGCGATTCAGGAAACTTATAATTTTATGGACGTCCCCCGTCCCGCACTCGCCTGGTGCCTACGCCTTGATCCTGATGGGTGACTGGCGCGGTAACGGCTCACAGACACCACAACCGTTGAAATAAATAGGTGCGGGGAAAAGCGGTGATTACAACGGTGGAGGCAGAAACAACATATTGTACCCTGCAAGGGAAAATGTAAGTTTTCCTGTAGGAGATTTTATCCCTTGACTCGGGGCCTTTTAATGGGTGACCCCTCAAGCTCAATCGTTGGCCTGGCTTTCATTTAAGAAATCTAATTAATCTAGGTAATACATATGAGAATCTGTACATTTACAATAACTTTCTTCATGCTGCTTCAGAACAGTATTTCTTTTGCATATACCTACTCAACGCAAGATATTTTTTTGATTACTAAAATTGAAATAATCGATAACGATCAAAAGATAGATATATTAGAAAAAATGAATAAAAATATTTTGACTAACAACTTGACCTCTTTAACAATGCCAGGAGGCGCAAAACTAACCCTTGCGAACAATGGTTACGACGGAAAATCTTTAAAGTTTAGTAGCACAATCCTCATAAACAATACAGTGAAGGTGGCCACAATTGAGTCTAACGGTGAAACATGTATTGCTATAATTGTTACTCCAAATATAGAAACTAAAAAAAGAACTATTGGGTTAAGTGATATAATCGACATCAACATAACTAATTTTATCCCTGATAACATATTTGTTGGAAGCACTGGGGTTATTGACTACACACTGATACAAACAACTCCTATTCAAAATGAGTCAGAGAATGATGACTTTCAGATATTTTTATCAAGAATTGAATCAGGTAACGCTAATATAGTATCAACTGTTGATTGGAAGATCGCACAAATTTCAAACTATCCTTTCGTAATTGGAGAAGGAAGCAAAACTTTACGTTTTTTCGCAAAAGGCATATTAGTAATTGGTAGCACTGCATCTGGCGTAATTGCAGGAGCATCTTTTGGATCGGCTGTCCCCGCTGTTGGAACAATAGTTGGAGGAATTTTGGGTGGAAGTTCAGCATGCCTTACTTCAGTTGGTGGTGCTATTTTAATGAATACCAAAGATGACGACTCTGGTGAATCATTAAAAGCTCCTACAGCTTATGTACCTACCTCAAGAAGGTCAACTTATATCGATGTTAATGTTGAAATTGACACAAGAACAACTATTCCAATTCCAGAAAACACCGAAAAAGTTGATTATCAAAGCCATATTAATTTAAATATAGCTCCACAAATTAACGATATTAACCTTCAGTAAACAATATGCTTACAATATGCTTAGCCAATCGGGTAGCCGGGGAATATTCTCCCCTAGCCCCCACACCACGTTGGCGAGAGGGGGCGGGGCGCGTAGGGCGCGCAGCAGGGCGAGCAGGGGCGCGCAGGGTCAAATCTTTATCTTTGATATGTCAGGCGCCAGGGTCCTGACCAGGCCGGATTTGCGTCTGGTGCGGCTGCCCACCGCCTCGACAAAAACATTTTTTGTGCCCCAGATCTCCACTGACTTTACCGCCCTGGTAATGCCCGTGTAAAGCAGTTCGCGGCTGAGCACCGGCGAGGATTCGGCGGGCAGAATCAAGACCACCTGGTCAAATTCAGACCCCTGGCTTTTATGCACGGTGAGGGCAAAGGCGGTTTCATGCTCCGGCAGCCTGGCCGGCAGCAGCTTCCGCACCCCGCCCTCCATTGGGAAAAAGACCCGCGGCTCGTCATCGGCCTGGGGATCGGGCAGGATCAGTCCGGTATCCCCATTATAGAGCTGCAGGCCGTAATGATTGCGGCTGACCATGACCGGCCGGCCCTGAAAGCAGAGCGCGTCCCGGGGGGCAAGCAGATCGGAGGCCAGCCGGTTGATCGCCTCCACGCCGCAGGCCCCGCGGCGCAGGGCGGAAAGCACGGCGAATTCACCCAGGCGCTGCAAGGCCTCCACCGGTGAGGCGGCCTGCCTGATCCGCTGATGATGGCGGGCTATCCGGGCCACGATCCGTTGCTGGAACCCGCTGGCATCCCCCGCCATATCCAGCCAGCGCACATCTGTGTAGTTCTCATCCAGCAGTACGGCCAAAGCGGCGGCACCATCGCCGCTGTTCACCGCCCGGCTGAGCCGGCCGATGCCGCTGTGGCCGGCAAAGCGGTAACTTCTGTGCAGTTCGGCAAGCAGATGGGTCATGCCGCCGTCCCGCAGCCCCTGGCAGATATCCCCCAGCACCGCTCCCGGCTGCACCGAGGCCAGCTGGTTACGGTCGCCGAGCAGGATGAGTCCGCAGCCTTCGGGCAGTGCGGCCATGAGCCAGGCCATGAGCGGCAGATCCACCATGGAGGCCTCGTCCACCACCACCAGCCGGGCCGGCAAAAGGTTTTTGCCGTGATACCTTCTGCCCCGGTGGGTCGTGCCCAGCAGACGATGGAGGGTGAGGGCGGTTTCCGGAATCGCCGCCTTCAGCTCAGGCGCACAGTCCAGGCGCGTCTTGGCATGCCTGATGGCCTCCTGCAGGCGGGCGGCCGCCTTGCCGGTGGGCGCGGCCAGAAAAATCCGGCCCTCCTCATCCTCCCCATTCAACTGCAGATACAGGGCAAGGATGCGGGCCACGGTGGTGGTTTTGCCGGTGCCCGGACCGCCGGTGATCACGCAGAAACGGCTGGCCAGGGCCTTGCGGGCGGCCTCCCTCTGCCAGTCCGGCTCATCGTCTTCCGCCCCATCCGCCTGCGGGAACAGGCGGCTGAGATTTCTCTCCAGCCGCTCCGCCGCATATGCCTGGGGCTCCATCCGGCTGCGCGCCAGGATAAAGTCAGCCACCTCTTGTTCATACTGCCAGTAACGCTGCAGATAGAGCAGCGGCGGATCGGCAATCAGCGGCCGCCACTCCCCCGGCCCTCCCACCACGCCGCTTTGGCCCAGCCGGTCGAGCCACTGGCCCAGTCCGGGACAGCTGACCGCCTGCCCTTCGCTCAGCACAACCTCCCGGCCGGCAAACTCCTCCAGGTCAAGACAGATATGGCCCTGGGCCATCTGCCTGGTGATCAGCCGGGCGGCCAGTGCCAGTTCCGGCCCGGCCTGGCCGCTGAGCCGTAGCAGAAAATCGGCAAAATGGCTTTCCAGCGAAGAGAGATTGCGCCTGTTCATTCCACCACCAGCACCCGGCCCAACTCCTCGACCAGACGGGCATCAGGGCGGTCATGATAGATGCCGCAGGCCGGGCCATGCTCCCGGCTGACCCCCCGCAGAAAAATATAAAACAGGCCGCCGAAATGCTCCTCATAGCTATAGCCCGCCAGGCGCCCGGCCAGATAGTGATGCAGGGCCACGGTGTAAAGCAGATACTGCAGGGTATAGCGCTCCTGCAGCATCACCTCGTGCAGCCGGTCCCGGCGGTAATCAGGGGGGGCAGATCCCAGGTGGTTGGACTTCCAGTCCACCAAATAAAAACGCTGGTCATGGGTAAAAACCAGATCAATAAATCCCTTGAGAAAACCGTGGCCCACGGAAAACTCCAGGCAGGAGGCCGCGGATTCAGCAAATCCCTGCTCACGCAGAATCTCCTTGACCCGGCCGGAGGAGACCGCGGCCAGGGGGAAACAGAATTCCAGCTCGTTCAGCCGCTGCTTCCGGGTGACAGCCCGCAGCACCAGGTCCGGCCGCTCCGGCAGCAGCGGCGTGGCCAGCACATTGCCCACCATGGCCATGACGGCTTCCTGCCAATTTGCCGCAAAGCCGTGCTGGGCAAGTTTTCCGGCGACAAGCCGCCGCACCGCATCCGGCTCGCTGTTGAGCTGCGGAAAATCAAGGTTCTCCAGCACGTCATGCATGAAGGTGCCCGGCGCAGCCCCCCGGGGAAAGGCAAAGATCGAGGAACCATCATCCCCCTGGCCGGCCGCTTCCTCCCGGAAGACAGCTGACTCCCCCAGCCGGCCATGACTGGTGATGGCGGAGAAACTGGTCACCTGCAGGGCGGCGATCTTGCCGGCAAATGTCCGGCAGGCCAGCTCCGCAGGCGCCTCGCCCCCCCGTTGCCTGGCCGCCTGGAGGTCATCGGCGCGGCGGACAAGCTCGATGCTGCCGTCTGCGCGGCTGATCACCCCGGCCAGCTCGTCGGCCAGCTCCTGATCGGCTAATTTCTTAAAACGTTTCTTGAGCCCGGCAAAATCATCCCGGCCGTGCAGCAGCCAGGCCAGGGCCGAACTCTCAGCCCCGTGAAAGCTTCCCCACACCAGATAGCAGCGATGCACGGCCCGGGTCAGGGCCACATACAGCAGCCGCATATTTTCGGCCAGCTCCTCCTGCCGGGCCAGCTCCTTGTGCGCGTCCAGTTGGTCAGAGCCCAGATCCATGGCCGGCCGGTGGCCGCCCCCGGGCAGGTGAAACGACACGCTGTCCCTTATGGCCCTTGCCCCGCCCCAGCAGAAGGGACAGAAGACAATGGGATACTGCAGCCCCTTGGCGCGATGAATGGTGACGATCTGCACCCGCTCGGCGTCACTCTCCAGCCGCAGCTGATATTCCTCCACCGTCTTCTGCCGGTCAGCCATTTTCTCGTCCAGCCAGGCCAGCAGGGCCGCAGGCGAGGCCTTTGCCTGCCTCTCGTAGCTGTGCAGCACCTCGCCCAGATGGAGAACATTGGTCAGCCGCCTTTCCCCGTCAACAAAACGCAGCTGCTGCACCCTGACATGATGCTGATCCAGCAGCAGCCGGAACATGGGCATGAATCCCTTGTCCCGCCAGCAGCGCTGATAGGAGAGAAAAGAGGCGAACCAGCGGCTCCACCCCTTTTCATCCTGCTCCAGGGCGGCCAGGCCGGCGCAGGTCCCGCCGAGCATATCGGTTGCCAGGGCGGAACGGAGGCGTTTTTCGTTGCCCGGTTCCGCCACCGCGGCCAGCACCCGGCGAACCTCGGCGGCCTCCCGGCTGGCAAACAGATCCTCCATGCTCTGCTGGACCGCGGGAATGCCAACCTGCTGCAGGGCCTGCTGCACCTGGCGGGCCTCCCTGTTTTCCCGGACCAGCACGGCGATGTCCCTGGGCCCCAGAGGCCGGTCGCCGATGAGGGCCTGGGCCTTGCCAGCCAGCTCAAGCAGCCGTCTGATCTCAACCGCCAGGGAGGCGAGAATCCTTTTTTCCGCCACCTCCCTGGGCATGGCCTCCTGCTCGCCGGATCCTCTCATCATCTGCCAGAGCTGCAGGGGCGGCTCCTGTTGGTGCCGGATGGTGAAATGCCTGCTCTGCCTTTCGGCGGCGGGCGATACCGGCTGAAAGGCGATCCCGCTGTAGATAAAGGGGTTGGCGGCAGAGGAAAACAGGGCATTAACCGCCTTGATCAGGGCCGGTTCGGAACGGTAATTTTCCGCCAGTTCAAAGCGGGAAGGCACGTCCCTGATGGCCTCCAGATAGGTGAAGATATCCGCCCCCCGGAAACTGTAGATCGCCTGTTTGGGGTCACCGATGATGTAGAGCAGGTTTTCCGCAGCACATTGGTACAGGGTGGAGAAAATTTCATACTGGACCGGGTCGGTATCCTGGAACTCGTCAATGAGCGCCGCCGGAAACCGGCCGAGAATCTGGCGGATCAGCATCTGCCGGCTGCGGCCCTGCAGGGCCTGCTGCAGTTTTTGCAGCAGATCGTCATAGGCAAAAAGATTTTTTTCCAGCTTGCGCCGCTCAAACTCCGCCAGACCGTAGCGGCAGGCCTCCTGCCGCAGGGCGATCAGCCCCTGCCGGAAGAGCTCCTGCAGCTGATCATGCCGGACGCAGACCTTGCGGCACAGCTCAAAGAAGGGATGCTGGGGCGTGCAGCAGCTTTTTTTCGTGGCCTTTGCCAGACAGTCCGCGGAAAATTTGGCAAAGTTCTCGCAGAGCTCGCCGCGATAAGCCCTCTGCTCCAGGCAGAATAAATCCATCTCCTCGATCCACAGCGGGATACTGTCAGGCCGGTAGGAAGTGCGGTTGAGATCCCCACACCCCATCAGCAGGCTGCTCACCTCAGCCCGCGCCCGCGGCCAGGCGCGGTAAAGCGCGGCAAGCGAGAGGGCGATATCCTGCTCCGCCTCATCCACCGCCCCGCCCGAGGCGATCCCGTCCAGCACGGAACTCGATACTTCGGGAAGAAACAGCAGGCCGGGCCGCACCTTTTTGAGAAACAGGAAGAGATTGTCCGGCAGCACCTTTTGGCGGACAAAGGCGGTAAAGGAGGCGGGGAACCTGTCCATCTGCAGACGCCAGAAATCCGCGGCGATCTCCCGGAGCAGCTCATCCACATCAGCCACCAGCTCGGTGTCAAACAGCACTCCGCTTTCCAGGGAATTCTCCCTGAGCATCCGCTGGCAAAAGGCATGAATGGTAAAAATCGCCGCCTCGTCAAAGTCCTGCAGGGCGCTGAGCAGACGCCTTGCGGCCTGGCCATGGTCCGGCACCCTGACAAGCAGCCCCTGCTGGAAATCATCCTGCCCCTGGCCTGTGATAAAGGCCTGCAGACAATTACTCACCATCTGGCGCACGCGCAGCCGCAGGTCTTCCGTGGCCGCCTTGGTATAGGTCACCACCAGGATCTGGCGGACCGGCAGCTGCCTTTCCAGCAGCAGCCGCACAAACAGAGCGGAAATGGTGTATGTCTTGCCCGTCCCGGCACTGGCCTCAATGAGATGGACGCCGGACAGGGGGTAATCGCTCAAGGCTGGCATGGATTTTGGTGCATTTTCCCCATGGAATTTTTCTGGTAAACGGCGCCTGGAATCTGCCGGACATCTTCATATGTTTTCCCTGCCTTGTCCACCATTTTCCTCATCGTTTCACCGCAATTGCCTCCAGCGCGGGCTCAGTGCCAACCTTGGGGCAGCGCCCTGTTTTCTGCCGCTTTTACTTCTTTACCTTACCAGGCAGAAATATGTATACTTGATGATCTCGTAAAAAGTCTGTTTTCACCACAGAGCACACAGAGATCCCTGAGAAAATATTTTTATTTTCAGCAAGTTATCTCTGTGGGCTTGGTGCTCTCTGTGGTTAATTTTCAGTTTTTACGAATTCATCATACTGAGGAGCCGTTACGAAATAACAGCCCTAAATCGTCTTCACTCAAAACAAAATACAGGGGGAAATCTTGAACTGGCTGTTCCCTGCCGTCGTCGCCTCATTATGCGGCACGATTATTCTGACCGCCACCTATTTCTACCTCTACTCCGTTGACCGAAACCGTTCTCTGGCCATCTGGGGAGCAGGCTGGGGGATCTATGCGCTGCGGTTCATCTTCATGCTGCTGGTCATCTCCGGGACTTTCGGCAGCTACCGCGTTCCGCTCCTTACCGCCCATCAGCTTGCCGTTTTAGCCAGCGGCCTGATCCTGCTCTGGGGGACCTTCAGTTTTTTTGGCAAAAAAATGCCCCGCTGCTGGCTGGCTGTTGCCGGTCTGCTTGGTCTCTGGATCATCTGGAGCAGCTCAGCCGATCTCCCTTTTCTCTTCGGCAATCTGCCCATCTATTGTTTTCTCGGCGCAGTTTACCTGTGGACCGGGATCATGTTTCTGACAAACCTGAAAACAGCCGGCCTGAGCAGGGAGATAACCGGCTGGGCCTTTATCATCTGGGGTATCCACAAGGCAGACTATCCTTTTTTGCGGCCCGTCCTCTGGTTTGCGCCATGGGGATACCTGCTGGGCGCGGTCCTCGAGATCGTGGTCGCCATCGGCATGCTGCTCATTTACTTCCAGACCACCAGAGAGGCCTTGTCCAAAAGTGAACAGCGTTATGCCAAGGCCCAGCAGGCGGCCAATATCGGCAGCTGGGAGCTTGACGTGCAGCATGGCCAACTCATCTGTTCCGCGCAGGTAGCACCCATTTTCGGACTGGTTGGGCATCCGCCCATCACCACCTTCACCTCATTATTAGAGCACATTCACCCCGAAGACCGCAACCTGGTCTCCAGCTGCTTCCAAGCGGCCATCAAGGACGACCAAGACCTCAACCTGGAGCACAGGATTATCCGGCCGGACGGCTCGGTGCATTGGATCGCGGAATCAGGGGATGTGCTGCATGATGACACCGGCAAGGCGGTCAGCGTCACCGGCATCATGCTCGACATTACGGAACGCAAAATCGCGGAAAACCAGATCCAGGCGGCTTTTGAGCAGTTTCAGACCATCACCGACAGCCTGGACGCCTTTGTCTATGTGGCGGATATGGATACTTTCGAGCTCTTGTTCATCAATAAATACGGCCGGGAAATTGTCGGGGACGGGGTCGGCAAAAAATGCTGGGAAGTTCTGCAGCAAGGCCAGACAGGCCCCTGCCCGTTCTGCACCAATGGCCGGCTGTTTGCGCCGGAGGGCAGGCCGGCGGAGCCCCATGTCTGGGAGTTCCGCAATACTATCGACCAGCAGTGGTATGAATGCCGGGATCAGGCCATCAGATGGCCGGACGGCCGCATGGTCCGCATGGAAATCGCCACCAACATCACCGCCCGGAAAAGGCTTGAAGAAGAGCTCTTCCAGGCCAGGAAAATGGAGGCCATCGGCACCCTGGCGGGCGGCATAGCCCATGATTTCAACAATATACTTACCGCCATTCTCGGCTATGCCGAACTGGCCAAGACCGATATCGCCAACGAGCAGCAAACCAGGGAGGATCTCGACGAGGTGATCATCGGCGCCAAACGCGCCAGGGACCTGATCAGGCAGATTCTCACCTTCAGCCGCAAAAGCACCCATCAGCTCGAACCCCTGGCCCCGTACCTGATCATCAAGGAGTCCCTCAAACTGCTGCGCTCGTCCCTGCCGAGCAGCATGGAAATCAGGCAGAATATTGATACGTCCTGCGGCACGATTCTGGCGGATCCGACCAAGATACAGCAGGTCCTGGTCAATCTCTGCACCAATGCCCGGCAGGCCATGGAAAATGAACAGGGGGTACTGACCGTCAGCCTGCTCCGCAAGGAACTGCGGGAGGACGAGGTCGGGCCGGGGATGTCTGCCGGACCCTTTATTGAACTCATGGTAAGCGATACCGGGCGCGGCATGGACCAGGAAACGGCAAAACGCATTTTTGAACCTTTCTTCACCACCAAAGGACTGGGGAACACCGGCATGGGGCTGGCCATGGTCCACGGGATTGTCCAGGATTACCATGGGATGATCAAGGTGGAAAGTGAAGTCGGCCAGGGGACCGTTTTCCGCGTCTATTTTCCCGCCATCGCGGTAAATAAAGCGGAAGGCGGCGGCAAAGAGGAACAGCAGCAGCCGATTACCGGAGGCAAGGAACGGATACTGGTGGTGGATGACGAGAGTGTCATTGTCCGTATGCTGACAACGACCCTTGAAAAGCTTGGCTACCGGGTAACGGGGAAAACAGGCAGCCTGGAGGCCCTGGAAGAGTTCCGCGCCGCCCCCGGCAACTTTGATCTCATCATCACGGACCAGACCATGCCCGGCCTGTCCGGCACAGGACTGGCGCAGGAAGCCCTGAAAATTCGCCCGGCCATGCCGATCATCCTCTGTACCGGCTATAACCCACTGGTTTCGGAGGAAAAAATCAAAGAGCTGGGCATCCGGGCCTTTGCCATGAAGCCGCTTGACAATAAAAAACTCGCCCAGCTCATCCGTGATGTTTTGGCTTGATCCCGGACTGGGTAAAACATGGCCCGGCAGCGGCTGGAAAGATGATTTCACCAGCCGCAGAGACGCGAGGGCCCCATCATCCTCATCTGCAACAAAGTTGCATCCTTTCCCCTAATGAATTAATTTATTTTATATTCGCCCTGGCCATGCCGGCCATTGTCCGGCCAAACAACCTTTACCGCTTCGGCGGCACAACCATACCGCCCTCATAACCTTTTAAGATTTAAAACAAATACCAACCCGGCCTTCATCATCGGCAGAGATTCTCAAACATCCCATAACTGGCGTAAATTTTGCAATATTTTCCTATCATACTCCACAGAGAAATCCTTCGTTCAGTCTGTTTCAGAGAGGCCAAGATATGAAAAATGACGTCAAGCAGAATCTGCAACCCGAGGTGCTCATCAGCTGCCTTGATGTCCTTTGCCGGGCTAACGCAACGGTTTTCGAAAGCGATCCCAAACTGGCCGCGGATATCACCCAGGCGATTGAGGCGCTGTCAAATGCTCTGCAAAATGAAGATCCCCCGACAACTACTGAACAAACGACGGTGCAGCCCAATGTGCAGTCAAACAGCTTGCAATTCAACGGACGCCCCCTCGAGCCGGCGGATTACCTCAAAAAAAATATTGTTCCCGAGTATTGCCCTGCCGATGACACAGTCGTCGATGTACTCACCAATGAAGTCATCCGCAAACCATCCAGGAAATAAGCCAATGGACAACCTATCGGCCAGTGCATTTTCCCCGGCAACACCACCCACTCTGTCGCATAACAAAAACAGCCACAGGATAGAAAAGGCCATGAATATTGAAAAAAGATATATCGCGGATGTGGACAGACTGATTCCCCGGCCGGATATTGCCCTGGATGTTCTGTGCCTGGCGCAGGACTCCAGCAGCTCCGTTGCCGAGCTGGCGGAAAAAATTGAACATGACCCGAACATGACGGCCAATATGCTGAGGATGGCCAACTCCTCCTATTTCGGCCATATGCAGGAAATCACCTCGCTCCAGGACATCATCGTGCGCCTTGGCCTCGATATGGTGAAAGTTCTGGCCATCACCAGCGCCTCGGCAGGCATCCTGACTTCCCCCCAGGAAGCCTATGATCTCGAACCGCGGTCACTGTGGAACCACTCCCATGCCTGCGCCATTCTTGCGGAAATTATCGCCAGATACGCCAAGCTGGAAAATCATTACACCATCTACACGGCAGCGCTTCTCCACGATATCGGCAAGGTGGTATTAAATAAACCCCTGCTCTCTGCCTGTGCCGCCAGGAAGACCGATAGAAAATTTTCCTCAATCATTGAACTGGAGCGCTTCATGCTGCAGACCGATCATGCCCTGGTCGGCGCGGCGCTGCTGGCGGCCTGGGGGTTGCCGGAGAGCATCACCATTCCCGTGGCCCGCCATCACACCGGCGGGGGCATGACGCCGGACCGCCTGGATGTCAAGATTGTCTCGCTGGCCAATTTCCTGGTTGAAAGCATCGGCATCCGCTCGCTGATGCCGGAAAGCTTCCATTTCAACGTAGATGAATTTCTCCGGCAAAACCGGGAAGCGCCCGAAGTTTCCAATTTCAGTGCCAACATGGCAAGCATCATGGAAGAATTCTTCAGCCGCTTCACCGGAGCCGATCTGATTCTCGCCTAAGGCATCCGTCTTACGGAAAATCCGGGACAGAGGCGGTCATTTTATGGCAATCTCAACCCGCATGCCCTGCTGCCCGCCCTCGCCGCCTTTCGGTTCGACGAGAAAAATTCTTTCCGGCTCAACCGGCCCCTTTTCTATGAGCACATCCCGCACGGCTGCTGCCCGCTCCACTGCCAGACTGCGCAGATCATTGTCCGTGATGGCAAGGTGATCACGGAGAAGCTTTTCCATCTCCTCCGGCGGGATATCCTTCAGTAACCCGAGAAAATTCTTCGGCCGCTCAAAATCAGCCGCCTTATAGGCCTTTTTCAGGTAGCGGTCATATTCATCGGCGGTGATCTCGATGGCATCCACCTCTGCCAGCGCCGCCTCTTTTCGGGCCAGATCCTTCATCTTCTGCACCTTGAGCAGCCGGTCAAAACGAATCTGGGTCAAGGCCTTGCCATCCTCCGCCGCATCGGCCTGGCCGGTGAGTTCCACCTTGATCGCGGGCCGGTCATAGAGCGCCTTGGCAAATTTTGTCAGCACCTCCATGCCCTCCGGGCTGATCTGGGTCAGGCCCGCGGCAAACTGCACATACTGCTCCTCACCGCCGCCTTCAAAAATGGCGCCGAGCAGGGAAAAGGGCGAGGTTACCGCCTTGACGATGAGATTGGCGAGAATCTTGAAAACCACCCCGACCACGCTGAATTCGGGGTCATCGAGCCGGCCGGAAACCGGGATGTTCAGATCAATTTCGCCCTTACGGTTTTTCAGCAGGGAGATGGCCAGCTGCACCGGCAGATCGACCGCGGTTTCACTTTTCACATAATCGCCCAGGGTGATCTGATCGATGAAGGCCTTGTTGTCCGAGGTGAGTTTCCCGCCTTCAATCAGGTAGTGCAGATTGAGATTCAGCTTGCCCTTGGTCAGCGGATAGCCGATGAACTTGATTGAATAGGGGCTCACCGGACTGAGCTCGATATCGCTGAATTCAGCCGTGACATCGGTATAAAAATCCTGCCCCGGCCGGATGGTACCGGTCACCTTTACCGGGGAATGCTGATCAAGCTTTGCCGTGATATTGACCTCGGCCGACACATCCTTGCCGGTGGCCAGCCCCTTGATGCCGCCATCTACCTGCTGCAGGGTGGCGTTAAACTGCGGGGCCACACTGCGGTCAGCGAAATCAACCCGGCAATTCGCCAGCCGCACCAGTTTGATTTCCACCTCAGGCTGGGCGCCCTCAGCCGCCGGGGCTTCCTGCTTCTTTGGCTGGCCGTCCTCCTGGCGGACAAGGGTGCTCAGGTTCAGCACCCCCTCCTGGTTCTTCCGGACAAAAGCGGATAAACCGCCAAAGACAATCTCTTCGGCTTTGATACGCATGGGGCTGGTCTGCACATTCAGTTTTTTCACCTGCACATCATCCCAGCTCAAGAGCTTCTCCGCCTGCTTGCCATCAAGGCAGGCAAACCGGCGGCTGCGCACCTCTCCCTGAAATGTCACGGCAACCTCGCCGCCTTCCGGCTTGTCCAGGGTCATCTTGCCATTGACCGCCCCCAGGCCGTCGGCCATGATGATATTGAGTTTCTGCTCCACATAGGGCTGCACGGCCTTGAGCGGCAGATCGGCCAGATCGACATCCAGCCGCAGGGCCAGGGGGGCAAGGCCTGCGCTGCCCTGCACCTTCACCTTGCCGGTCTTATTGAGCCGCAGATCAAGAGTAACACTGCACGGCTGCTCCGGGCGGGTCGTCACATTCTCAGCCGCCAGATGCAGCTGGCTCATGGTCAGCGCCACCGGGTCCTCCGGCACCTGATCAAGGAATTTCACCTCATAATCTGCAAAATCCACTGCCTTGACCTCCACCTGCCAGGCGGGTTGCGGCGCGGCCTCAGCCGCTTTTTCCTCCTGGACTTTTGTGTCTTTGGCCGGGGCCGGGGCCAGAAAATCCTGCAGGCTGATCGTGCCGTCCTTGCGCCGGGTAATCGGGATCACCGCGCCTTTGCTCGCGCACCTGCCCACCAGCACTGTCTTGTCCTTGATATTGACCTCAGCCTCGCTCACGGAAAAATCCGGGATCACCACCTTGTCTGCGCCGTCGGCAACGCCCATGTTCAAGCCGCCCAGTTCAAGCCCCAGGCCCGAAATAAGCAGGGCGCCGTCTGCCCCGGCATAATCGATATGGGCGGCCGCCTTGACCTTGTCCGCCGCCAGCTCCGCCCGCAGGGCATGCTCATAATAGGGGCGGTACTTGCCGAGCTGCACATTCTCCAAACCCACGTCAGCCGCCACCTTCAGGGGATCAAGGGAAAAGGTGCCGCCGACGTTTACCTGCTCATTGCTTTCACTGGTGAGTGCCAGCTGGTAGCCGGCGGACTTGTCCGCAGCGGTAGTGAAGTCTTTCACCTGCAGATCCACCGGCTGCAGGGTGGTCTGCAGCGGGCCAGCCACCGTCTGGTCGGTAAAATGAATGGTGGCCGCCACTACCGCTGCCTCGGTCACCTCGAGCAGCAGGGGGCTGGGAGCCGCTGCCGGGGCAGCCGTGTTTTCCGCCCCTCCTGATGACGGGGCGACAAGGCCCGCAAGATTGAACCGGCCATCCTGCCCCCGCTGCAGGAAAAGCTCGGGTTCCCGCCAGATGATTTTGGCCAGGTGAAACTCCTTGCGCAGGATATGGGCCCGGTCAATATCCACCGTCAGTTCAGGAAAGGAAAGCAGCGGCTGCTCCTGGCGGTCAACCACCTTGACTTCCCGCAGGTTGGTCTTGCCCTGGATATTGATCGCCGGATTGCCGTCCTCATGCTTGATAAAGGAAAGCGAGAGATCAAGATCAAGCCGGCCGTTTTTGATGATGAAATTGAGATTTTCAGGCAGATAGACCAGGTAGTTCGTGAGATCGATATCACGGAAATTGACATTGATCTCTGACTGCCGGGTCCGGTAAAACGGCTTACTTTCACCGAGCATGCTGAGGGGCGTGCCGTTGATCACCGCCGCGAATGCTGGTTTGGTAAATATTTCAATATCATAGGGAAGGTTCGACAGAAATGGCAGGGCGATGTGCAGACCGGTGACCTGATGGCTGACATCCTTCATCTTGTCCGCAAAGTCGATCCGACCGCCGCTCAGATCAATATTGTTGATGGAAAACATGAGCGGCGCCGCCTTTTCCTCTTCTTTTTTCTCCTCCTGCTTGGCCCCGCCATCACCGGCGTAAAGATCGGAAAAGTTAAGGCTTTTATCCTTATTCAAGACGATCTTGGCATAGGGATTGACCAGGGAAAAGGATTTAATGATGATGGCGCGTTTGAAAAGGGATAACCACTGCAGGTTCACCTGCAGACTGTCAAAGGAGACAAAAGGCTCCTTGCCGTCCGGCTCCTGGATGTTGAAGCCGCTCACCGCCGCCTGCAGGGTATAGGGATTGATTTTCACCTCCTGCACCGTGGTCTGCCGGTGCAGGGCCAGGCTCAATTTTTTTTCGAGCTGGCTGCGGACAATGGCCGGCAGAATCCAGAACCCGAAAACGGTGTAAAAAAGCAGGGAACAGCCCGCAATGATACTCCAGCGCTGTAAACGGGACAGACTCTTCCACCTTTGCCACGGTTTCAACTCAGCCATCTTCATCCTCCTTCATATGTGCCAGAACAGGAGAAAAAATTCGTATCGCCATCTCCGTAAACGTTTTATCCAGCGGCTCCGTTCCATCCCGGTAACGAAATTCCAGATACGGATCGTTACCCTCCCCCGGTCCGCCATGCCGGCCCTGCCAGGCGGCATTGGCCTCTTTTACCGCCCGCTCCGGCTGCCCCTGACAGGCGTGCCGGGCATACTGATAGGATGTTTCACTCATAAAAGGCAGCGGCGCCCGCTGCCCCTGCAGGAAAAGGGCAAAAAGCTGTTCCAGCAGCTGCCGGGCTTCCTGCACCGGCCGGAAGACCACGGTCTGGTCCCTGGCCACCACCACGGTCCGCCGGGGCATCTCCCAGGGCAGGGTGTGCAGGATGAGATGGGCGATCCAGGCCCGCAGCAGGTCCCTGCCCTTCAGCCTGGCAGGACGGGCATGGAGCACCCCCTGCTCCGTCAGATGGTCGATGCGCCCGCACAGCAGAAAATCCTCAATCCTGATGCGGAAAAGCGGCGGCTCAACCACTGGGGCAAGGTGCTGGGCCAGCAGGCCATAAAATTGCGCCCCATCATCACCTAATTCGCGTACCGCGATTTCACCCACCTTGCCATGGGGAAGCACCCCCCGGGCCTTCCACAACCTGGCCTGACCTTCAGTATTATTTTTTTGCACCAGAAGATCAAGCAGTTCCGTCTCCAACTGGTAGCGATCAAGCCCCTCCAGGGAAAACGGCTCATTATCCCGGGCGAGCTCCTCCGGGGCCGACAGCTCAACCCCGAGCCTGCGCCGGCAGAAAAAACGCACCGGATGGACAAAAAAATCGACAAAGTCCTGCAGTTCAATCTCTTGCCCCGGATTATCCGGGGCCGGCAATGGCAGCCCCTGCCAGAAGCCGGCCTTGGGGTCATCTCCGGCGGCAAGCCGCCTGGCGGCCTGGAAATTTTCCGTCGAATAACTGAAAAGATGGCTGCCCGGCTGGAAATAGCCGGGATGAAAGGGCTGCAGCCGGTGCCCGGTGACCAGGCCGGCTGCTGCGGACCGGCCGGCCTTTGGCGGGCAGACAGCGGCCAGGTAGTCGAGCAGCTCGCTGACCAGCACCGAGGGCGGCAGGGTGGCGTCATCCCGCAGCGACTGGCCCACATAGCTGATGTAGAGCTGCCGGCGGGCGGAAAGCAGGGCCTCGATGAAGAGATAACGGTCATCATGGCGCGGACTGCGGTCTCCCCGTCTGGGGGAGCGGCTCATCAGGTCAAAACTCAGGGTGAAATGGGGACGGGGAAAGTCGCCGTCATTCATGCCGAGCAGACAGACAATTTTAAAGGGGATGGCCCGCATGGGCAGCAGGGAACAGAAGGTTATTCCGCCGCTCAGAAAGCCGTGGCCGGATTTTTCCACCCGCAGCAGCTGATGCAGCCAGCTTCGCACCACCTTGAGATCAAGCGCCTCGTTAAAACCCGCTTCCGCCTGGATCTCCCCCATGCTCTGCAGGGCCGTTCTCAGGCCCAACAGGTCCCCATCCTGCTCACTGTCCACGGCCAGGCAGTCATCAACCAGGGCCCGCAGCATCCCGCCCCACTCCGTCAGTTGCCGTTTGCCGGGCAGCCGGGACAGCCAGGCAAAAAGCACCTCAACCGCGTCAAGCAGGCGGCCGAGCAGATCAGCCTCGCTGCCATCCAGGGGTCCATGGGGAAGAATACCGGCAAACAGCTCATTGCCGTCCGCCATGGCGTAGCCGAGCAGCAGTCGGTCAAGCCCTGCCCGCCAGGTATTTTCCCCATGGGCCGGCAGACCGAGTTCCTCCTTCTGGCCGCCATCCCGTCCCCAGCGGATGCCGACCTCGTTTACCCACTCCCTGATGCGCTCACCGTCCGCCGCGGTAAGGGCAAATCTCCTGCTGACCAGGGGGTTGGCCAGCAGGTTCACCACGTCCCGGGCCGCATAACGGCCACCTGCCAGCTCAAGCAGGGCAAAGAAGGTATCCAGCAGCATGCTGTCCGCCCCGGCGCTCTTGTCAGCCAGGGAAAAGGGCATGAAATGGGGATGATCCCGGTCAAGACCGAAGACCGCCTGCACCAGGGGGCTGTAGGTCTCGATGTCCGGGGCCATGACGATGATGTCCGCCGCAATGAGCGTCGGGTCGCTGTCAAACAGGGCCAGCAGATGGTCCTGCAGCACCTCCACCTCGCGCATGGGGCTGTGGCACGAATGGATGACCACCGAGTCATCCGCCGCCCCGTACCCGGAACAGGTCAGCTCCAGGATATCCCGCTGGATGGAGGCCAGCAGGCTGGGGTCCTCCGGCTCCGCAAACAGATCCTCTTCCAGACAGTCCCGTTCCTGCAGCAGCACCAGAAAATCCCGGGCAATATGTCCCATGGAGGCAAGCAGGGCATTGCCGGACTCCAGATAGAGCTCTTCGGCACCCTTGCCTTCCCGTACCAGCCGGCGGGAGATATCCTTTTCCGGCACGATGTCCCCCCACCAGTGCCGGCAGGGGTTCATGAAAAAGAGATTGACCGGAATGCGGGCGGACAGGGCGTCTAAAATCTCCAGATGAAAAGGCGGCAGGCTGGAGACCCCGAACAGGCTGATCCGGCTGGGCAGATCAACGGCAACCTCTTGCCGCATGGCCCGCAGAAAGCGCGCCAGCATCTCGCCCCGGTGCATCCCGCCGTAACGGGCGGTGAACCTGCGCCACAGCAGGGCCTGCCAGCCGTCTGCCTCGCTGCCCTTTTCCCAGGCGGCTATCAGGTCAGGACGGTAGATAATGTATTGATCAAAGAGATCAGCCAGCTGACCCGCCAGCTGGAAGCGTTTCAAGGGATCGGCCAGATAGGCGGCCAGGTGGCGGAACAGGGGTTCGTCTTTGAGTTCCGCCAGCAGCTCCATGAGCTGCCAGCCCGCCCGCCGGCGCTCATAGGCCGGCTGCTCACTCTCCGGCAGCACCCGGCGGAAGATATCCGCCACCAAGGTATTGGGAAAGGGGAAAAGGGCGTTGGCCCACACCGAGAGCCGGCTGGCCAGTTCCATGGTCAGCCAGACCGCCATGCCGCGGCTCTGCACCACCACAATCTCGGCCTCAAGGGGCGGCAGCGGGTCCTGCCGGAAGATTTCCCCGCACTGCCGGGCGAGGATCTCCAGGCGGTTACTGGTGAAGAGATGGATAGCCATACCCTATATTTACTCCAAGTCCCTGAAGGTGCAAGAAAAACCTTTGCGTCTTTGTCCCCTTGCGTTTATTGTCTGGGCAAATATCGGCAATGAATATGGAGATAAAATTGATAGTTTCGTCACAACTGAAAAAAGATTTTTGACGATTTCATCAATCAAAGCTAAATTCCGGACAGTAACCATGCGCACCTGTATAACTCCCCAAGGCGACTTCCTCTACTGCATCCATGCACCGGATTACGCGGTGAAAAATCTCCGCGCCGGCGACCTGATCGAAAGCCTGGGCCTCTGCGACGGCAAGGAGTATCTCAACCGCGGGAACTTCCCGCCCGCCGATGTCGCGGTGGGAAAAGCCGACCGGGTATATGAGATCCCCAATGCCTTCCCCTTCAAGGGCACCACCTTCATCAACTCCCCCTGGGCGGACGCCACGGCCAAAGACCCGCTGCGCATCGGATTGCCGGCGCAGCCTGCCACCTCCTTTTCCCAAAACATCAGGGCCTGGCTTACCGAAAAAGAAATCAGCAGCATGGACGGCCTCTTTGACTGCCTGCCGGAATCAGTGCTCCTGGCCCTGGCCACCACCTCCACCGACCCGGCTGATCTTGTGGCGCTTGCCAAAATCAGCTGCGATTTCAAGGAAGATACCACAGGCAGCCCGGCCGGGCTGCTTTACAGCGAGGAACAACCGGGCAGAATCCGGGCCAGGATAAAAAACCATCCGCTGTTTGAGGCGGTGGCGAATAACCCAGATCTGCCGGACCCTTACAAACAGGCCATGGTGCTGCGGCCCGGCGCCCAGGGAGGCAGTGAAATCGTCGGCGAATGGCATGATGCGGATCACCACGTCTTTGAATACCTGCGCCGCAACTCCTACATCCCCTGGGGACACTATGCCGCCAACATGGCTAACGACGCCGTGCGTTATGATATCGCCAAACTCTCCCCGGCCGACATGACCGGCCTGCGCCATCTCTACTATCAGCGCACCTATGTCCGGCTGGCGGCTGAACTCGGCATCGAAATGGCGGACGGCGGAAAGAGCCTGTCCGCGGGTGAGCTTGAGTCCCTGCGCCTGGAGATCCGCCGCCGGCTTGACAGATCGACCCAGGCCCCCTTCTTTGACTGCACCCTGTGGGGCTGGAACTACGGCTTTGACTATGCCCCCAGCCATTACCGGCTCAACGCCTCCCACCAGCAGATCCACCAGCAGTTCGCCCTGCTGCCGGCAGCGGTTGCGGCAATAAGGGCCGGCAGCCGGACGGAGGAATTTCTCCCCTCATACGGCTGCGGCGATCTGCTGGCCGACTGTGTGCGGGCCTATGCCGATAAACACAACCGCTCCCTTTTCAATGACCTCATCACCTGCATCCGCAACAACCGGCGCCTGGACGGGACAAAAGGCGAGGCATCCCTTGTCGTCTTTGCGGATGAGCAGGTGATGCTCTTTGTGCCCAAGGCCCAGACCTCCCAGTGGGAGCTGCAGCTCATGGCGCTCAGGCCGGTGGGCAATATCCTGGAGGCGGACGAGGCCATGCGCCGCTCCCTGGATGCGGCCATGCATACGGCCATGCAGGTGCTGGGCCGCCTGGGCATGCGCCTGGCCAACATCATCGAATATGCCAAACGCTTCACCGACAAATCCGACCAGCGGCTTCTCTACAGCTTCCTACCGAAACTGCCCGAGTCTCCCGGCGCCTTCAGCGAACTCCAGCTGCGCTGGATCATGGGCCATTATCCGGAAGATTTCGCCCTGGCCTGCCGCCACAGGCTGCCCTAAGCAATTCAGCCAGACCGACTGGCTGAACTGACCCGCAGCTTGAGGATATAAATGTGCAGTTTCAAAATGAGCGGGTGATCCCGAAACTACGAAACCGCACCAACGCCATGGGGCTGGTCTGCCCCCGCCGAACAAGCCGGAAAGAGATTGACGGGCATATGGATTCAAGCTATCGTTTCATCAGAAGCAGCAATCCGGAAATCAAACCGTAACGGACCAGAATGTAATTGAAAATATGTAAGCTGCACCCAAAACTTTCATTACTTACTCTATTGGCATGCATAGTTTTCACCAACTGTGGCGACCTCTCCTATGCTAAGGATAGGGGGCACCCGTGGCTATTGCCAGCCACCCCAACTCTCCTCGAATGGGCCGTTCTTGAACTTCAGGCGAACGAAGGCGACGTCGAGTATGGCGAGGACAAACTCACGATTACCTACTACCTTGGCCCGAAGTCAGTGGAGGAGGGTATTATCTATTGCCAAATTCTCTATCTTCCAAGTGCAAGAGCCGAGATCGTGCAGTTGGTGGAGAAAGGCATTCGCGAGAGGTTCGAGTACACCAAGAAGATGTACACATGGGCAAGACTGGAAATCGTAACAAAGGTTACCCGGAAGGAACTCGAGCGCTAACTCACGTTCTCCTATCGACAAAATAAACAAGCTTAAAAATGATGCATCGCCGCAAGTAGAATATTTGATTGACTAAAATTGTATTTACTTTTGGAACAGAGCTTAGACCGGTTTGGCTGAAGTTTGCGAAGTTTTTTGCAAGCTCATTAGATTTAGGCAAATAATGCATATGAAACCTCGAATTGAGTATGATCCGTTAATCGAAGGAGCAACATTTCGCCGTTATCTCGATTTAACGAAGTTTCTTGATTTACTGCGGTCTCGATCTTTATATTTTAGACGTGCCGATCGATTGCCAGATAAATTTGAAGGTGCTTTACCCCCGTATATCCGCCGGGCAAAATATGATGCAGATGACTTTATTAGGAAAGTGCGTGAATACAGCTATATTAATTGCTGGACATTAGGGGCTGATGACAATATGGCACTTTGGCATCTTTACAGTAGTGCTTCAACTGGTGTGTCTATAACATGTACACTTGAGAGACTAATTCAGTCTTGTCGTAATTGGACGGAGGAGGAGCTTATAGAAATCTTTAAAGTTAAATACATAGATCACTTTAAAAACCCGGACATGATTATTGGCACCTACTCCGACCCGCTACGTTATAAGCACAAGGCTTATCTATACGAAGGAGAAGTTCGCATTGTCGTATGCAAAATAAACCAAAGAAAATTGGAACAAACTATGCCGGAGGGTATTAGGCTACCCGTGGAGTTAAATGATTTTATTCATAGCATTGTTGTAGGGCCAGAAGCCGAATCATGGTTCTACGAACTCGTTTCAGATATGACAGAACGCTACGGCTTAAATGTGCCGGTTAGCAGATCGGAATTGACCTACCTCCCGGAATGAATCAAGATAGATCTTTTTCCAACCTCCCCCCAAAATTCGAGGTGACACACCTATTTGGATCTCCGGCTGCACTCTTTTTCTGCCTTCCAAAGTAAGGCCCAGGCGAAGATACTCACCCACCCATCCTCCTCTGCATACCGGCAACCCAACCCGGACTCTCCCCTCTCCACGCCAAAAAAGGGTACTGATTTTTTAGCCAATCGGGTGTATAGTACCCCCCTTGATTTCAAGACCACCAATTGCCAACGCTGAACCCTAAACGGATAGCCACACCCAAATGAACAAAGCAAACAAACCAGGATATTACGGAGAATGGGGAGGGGCCTTCATTCCGGAAGTGCTGTACCAGACCTTCTGCGATCTCAATGACGCCTTTCAAAAGGCCAAGGCCGACCCGGCCTTCTGGCAGGAATACGTCAGCCTGATGAGCACCTACTCCTGCCGCCCCACCCCATTGACCCATGCGGAGAATCTTTCCCGCCATTTCGGCGGGGCGCAGATCTTCATCAAACGGGAAGACCTCAACCACACCGGCGCCCACAAGGCCAACAACGTCATGGGCCAGGGCCTGCTGGTGAAAAGGATGGGCAAGACGCGGGTCATCGCCGAGACCGGGGCCGGCCAGCACGGGGTGGCCACCGCCACCATGGCCGCCAAATTCGGTTTTGCCTGCACCATCTACATGGGTGAAGAGGATGTGCAGCGCCAGCGGCCCAATGTCTTCTGGATGGAAAAACTCGGCTCCACGGTGGTGCCGGTCACCTCGGGCTCCAAGACCTTAAAAGACGCCATCAACGAGGCCTTCCGCGACTGGGTCACCCGCATGGATGACACCCATTACGTCATGGGCACGGTGTGCGGCCCCCATCCCTTTCCGGAAATGGTGGCCTGGTTTCAATCCATCATCGGCCGGGAGGCCTGCGGCCAGATCAAGCAGCAGTTCGGCAGACAGCCCAGCCGGGTCTACGCCTGCGTGGGCGGCGGCTCCAACGCCATGGGGATTTTTCAGGGGTTTCTCGACAACCCGGCGGTTGAGCTGGTGGGGGTGGAGGCAGGCGGCAAGGGCCTGGACAGCGGCATGCACGCCTCGCGTCTGGCGGCCAGGGATGGTTCCCCGGGGGTGGCCCAGGGCTACAAGACCATGTTCCTGCAAAACAGCGACGGCCAGATGATGGATACCCACTCGGTGGCGGCCGGACTCGATTACGTCGGCGTCTCCCCCATTCTCACCGATCTCTGGCAGCAAAAGCGGGTGCGCTTCAGCGCGGCCACCGACGCGGAGGTCATGGCCGCCCTTGATCTCACCATGAAAAAGGAGGGGATCATCCCGGCCCTGGAATCGGCCCACGCCTTTGTGCAGGCCTTCAAGGAGGCGGGGGAGATGGGCCCGGACGAGGCGATCATCATCAACATGTCCGGCCGGGGCGACAAGGACATCTTCACCATTGCCCACGCCTTTAACGACCCGTCCTGGAAAGAATTCATCAAAAAGAAAGGAATTGAATATGGAGCTTAGCCGTCAGATCAAAACAGCGCTGGCTGATCCGGACAGGAAAATCCTGCTCATGACGCATATCGTGCTGGGCTACCCTTCCCTGGAAACCAACCGCCGGGTCATCGAGCAGATGGTGGCAAACGGGGTGGATCTCATCGAGATGCAGATCCCCTTTTCCGAGCCCATGGCCGACGGTCCGGTGATCGTCCAGGCCAACCAGGAGGCGATCGAGCAGGGCATCACCGTGCGCGGCTGCCTTGATTTTGCTGAAGAGATGACCAAGACCCACCCCATCCCCTTTCTCTTCATGACCTACTACAACATTCTCTTCAAATTCGGGGTGGAGGAGTTCTTTAAAAAGGCGCGGGAGATCGGCATCAAGGGCTTTATCATTCCGGACCTGCCGCCGGAGGAGGGCGAGGAGTTTTTTGCCTTGAGCCGCAAATATGACATTGCCCCGATCCTGATCTTTGCCCCCACCTCAACCCCGGAACGGATGCGGGAACTGTCCCGCTTCAGCCGCGGCTTTATCTACTGCGCGGCCCGCAAGGGCGTGACCGGCAGGCAGACGGATTTTGACGCCGGCTTTAACGACTACCTGCGTACCTGCCGGGCCAGTACCGATCTGCCCCTGGCAGTGGGTTTCGGCATCAGCCGCAAGGAGGATGTGGACTATCTCACCGGCAAGGCCGACATTGCCGTCATCGGCACCAGGACCATCAACCTCGTTAACGAACAGGGCGCGGCAGCGGTCGGTCCCTTTATCGCCGGTCTGCGGTGATGCGGGCGGTTCGTGTAGGGGCGGTTCGCGAACCGCCCCTACATCCCCCTTGGCGGGCATAAAACCCGCCCCTACAGCTCAATCACCCCCACCGACTCGCCGGTTTTTACCTGCAGGCCCGGATAATCTTCAACCCTGGCCAGGGGCGCAACGATGCAGTTGCGGCCGATGACCGCATTGGCCGGCACCTCGGCCTCCTTGCCCACCAGTGTGATGCCCGTATAGAGATGCTTGGGAAAATCCTTGTTCGGCGTGGTTTTGTCCTCGCCGTGGCCGATAATGGCTCCAACTCCCACCCGCACCCCCTTGTCCAGGATGACCAGATCAAGCACCGCCCCCTTGTCGACCAGACAGTCGTGAAACAGGATTGAATCGCGCACGCTGGCCCCGGCCCCCACCCGCACTCCTGGGCTGAGCACGGAATTGACCACCTCGCCCTCGATGACGCAGCCGGCCGCGATCATGGAATTCTTCACCTTGGAGCCTGCGGCAAAACGGGCGGGCGGCCGGTCGGCGATGTCCGCCACCCCGGCCTCGACATTGGGCCGGATGCCCCAGTTCTCCGGAGCAATGCCGGAATCCTCGCGGATGATGTCCATATTCGACTCCCAGTAGGCCTGCACGGTGCCCACGTCCCGCCAGTAGCCGTGAAAGGGGTAGGCAAAGACATTATCCTGCTCAATGGCCCTGGGGATGAGATGCATGCCGAAATCGATCTCCTCGCGGTCTTCCGTCAGCATGCGCAGCAGATACTGGGTATCAAAGACATAAATACCCATGGAGGCCAGGTTGGTGCGCGCCACCTTGGGCTTTTCCTCCCATTCGACAATGCGGCCCTCATCGTTGGTGATACCGGCGCCGAACTGATGGATCTCGCTTTCCGGCACCACCATCATGCCGATGGTGACATCCGCCTGCTTGCGGCGGTGAAAGCTGATCATGTCATCAAAATCCATGCGGTAGATATGATCGCCGGACAACAGCAGAAGCTCTCTGGAGGGGTGGGACTGGATGAAATCCATGTTCTGCCGCACCGCATCCGCCGTGCCCTTGTACCAGTCCGAGTCCTTTGCGCCGGTCCGGGGCGGCAGGATCTTCACCCCCCTGCTGCGTCCGGTGAAATCCCAGGCCTCGCCGGTGCCGATATGCTTCATCAGCGACAGGGGTTTGTACTGGGTCAGCACGCCCACCTGGGTAAAACCGGAATTCATCACATTGCTCAGGCTGAAATCAATGATGCGGTAAATGCCGCCAAAGGGCACGGCCGGTTTCGCCCTGGTCTGCACGAGATTATTCAACCGGCTGCCCACGCCACCGGCCAGAATCAGCACAAGGGTATTTTCCTTTTTCATCGCACAATCTCCCCGGTTTTGATTTCCCGTAACAGTTTATCAGCACCCAGGGAGGGATAAAGGGTGCAGTCGGAACCGATCACCGTCTTATCCGGGATGAAATTGTTCCAGCCGACCACGGTCACCTCCTTATTCCTGGCAGGCCCGGGCAGGCCGATACTCACCTCGTTGCCGATGGTCACATTGACGTCGCTGATCACCTTCTCAAGCCTTGCGTCACGGCCCACCACGTTATCAAAAAAAAGCACCGAATCGCGGACCTGAGCCCCTTTTTTCACATGGGCCCCGGGGAAAAGGATGGAGCGTTCCACCGTGCCCTCCACGATGCAGCCGTTATAGACCAGGCTGTCCTGGATGACTGCATCGCTGCCCACCTTCAGCGGCTGGCAGTCGCGGATACCGCGGTGGTCGAGGTTGGTGCGCAACCCCCACTTTTCCATGTCGATCTTCGGCGACGGACCCAGCAAGTCCATATTGGTCTGCCAGTACTCCTCGATGGTGCGGGAATAACCCCAGTAGCCCTTGAACTTGAAGCCGTACACCTTGCGCTGCTCATACATCATGCGCGGGATGATGTTGCGGCCGAACTCAAAGGATTCATCCTCCCGGGCATTGATGGTCAGCATCTCAAGCAGCACCTTGGGTTTAAAGCAGAAGACTGTCAGCGAGGCCCAGTTGAACTTCGGCCGGTCGGGTTTTTCCTTGTACTGCAGCACCCGGCCGCCCAGCTCCCCGTCCTCGTTGTCGATGTCCGCCAGCCCGAAGCGATGGGCCTTTTCCATGGGCACCTGCAGGCAGGCGATGGTCAGGTCCGCATCCTTCTGGCGATGGTAGTCGATCACCTCCTGGTAATCCATGTGATAGACATGGTCACCGGACAGGATCAGCACCTCCTGGGGATCGTGATACTGGATGAAATCCATGTTTTGAAAAACGGCATCCGCCGATCCCTTGTACCAGGAGGTATTGCCGTAGCCGGTGGATGGCGGCAGGATGGAGACCCCCCGGTATTTGCCGATCATATCCCAGGCCGCGCCGATGCCGATATGGTTGATCAGGGAATAACTGCGGTACTGGCTGAGAATGGCCACCCGTTCGAGGCCGGCCTGCATGAGGTTGCTTAAGGAGAAATCAATGATGCGGGCAAATCCGCCGAAGGGCACGGCTGATTTGGGCCGGTAACAGGTCAGGACATTGAGTTCGTCAACCCTGCCCCCTGCAAGAATCATTGCCAGTGTTCTTGGTTTCAGTTTCATGTGATTGGTCTCATTAGTCTGATTGGTCTTACTGGTCTTACTGGTCGTGCTGGTCTTACTGGTCTCACTAGTCTTGCTAGTCTTGCTGGTCTTGCTGGTCTTGCTGGTCAGGCTGGTCTAAGTAGTCAGGCCTTGGTGAAAACAACCCGACCAGCTCGACTAATAATAAGACAAGTAGACCAGTTAGACCAGTGAGACCAGCAAGACCAGCAAGACCAGTCTACATATGTCTGCTTGTCAGCCTTTTCAAGGTCTTGGTGTTGAAATCCTGGTCAGCCTTGGCCAGATTCTTCAGGGGCACCTCGGCCCGGGCCGATTCCCGGTGGCCGCCGGCCGCGCCGATCTGACCGAAGGTCTTGCCGGCCAGGATGCCGGCATTTTTCTTGTAACCGTCACAGCGGAAGATGACCACCAGCTTTTCCCCATGGATGCCTGAGACAAAAACCCAGGAAACCTCATGCACCCGCTTAAAGAAATCAGCGATAATCACCAGGATATCCGGAGTCCGCACCCTGCCCACATGGGCATAAAGCCGATGTTTGCTGATGTGCATTTCAGCAAAGGCGGTTTTAAAATAATTGAGTTCCGACTTTCGCAGCTCGCTCAGCTCGATTTTCCGCACCAGGTTCTGGTTGGCGATATTAAAGAGATAGCGGAAGGAAATGGCATCGGCGAGCTGGGCCTTTTTCTCAAAATTCTGGGTATCGACCTTGATGGCATAAAAAAGAGCGGTGGCCAGGGCCACGGAGGGCTTCATCTCCGCAGCGCGCAGGTATTCCACCATCATGGAGGCCGTGGCGCCATAATCGGGACGGATGTCAACATAATCGGCCTGCCAGCCCTGGGTGACGGGATGGTGATCAATCACCGCACTGTACTTGATATCCTCAAATCCCGGATTGTGACAGGGCTGGGAGTCGGTAATAAGGTATTTGGTGAATTTATCGGATTTAAAGGATTTCATCCGTTCGGCGGGAATCTTCAACAGGTCCAGCATGGTGAGATTGGCAAGCCTTCTGATCTCGTTGAGATAGCCGATGGTGACGTTTTTCACCCGGTACCGCAGCAGCCGCTTGATTGCCAGGGCGCTGGCCAGGGAATCAGGATCAGCGCTGATGACAACCAGCACCTCATCGTCTTTTCCAAATATATTCCAGAACTCCTGCAATCTTTCTTTGGCGGTCTTCTTGGGCAAACAGTTGCGCTTCCTTCTGGAGCTGGAGGCGGCAACCGCGGGCTTGTCACTCTTCAATATTTTCACCGTACGGGATTTGCCCGTCATGCTTACTCGAATTCCCAACGCAGCTACTCTTTGTACCATATCACCTTTGCTGGTTGCAAGCAGTTCCGCCGAAAATATACCTATAAAAAACGGCGGTTAACGGTGTTTTTGTATTTTTTCTCGCATGACCAAGCGGCTTGGCCGGCTCCGGCCCTTTCGGCAATCCCGTAATAAATTCTCTCCTGCGGGGTCATCCCCCGGGAAATAGCCCGGAAAGGCCTGCCAAGCCGCGGGCCTCAGCCCGCCGGTTCATCACAGTCAACTTCTATGGCATCATTTTCCGTCACTGTACCGCCCTGGAGAATTTCAATGAAAATGCCTTCCCTGGGCATGATGCAATCCCCCACCGTTTGAAAAATCTGGCAATGGGCATGACATTTCTTGCCGATCTGGGTGACCCGCCCGATCACGGAAGCACCCAGCCTCAGCAGGGAGCCCACCGGCAGTTTGACCAGCTCGATGCCTTCGGTGACGATATTTTCCCCGAAATCGCCATGGGTGACCTTGGCCCCCTTGGCCAGCATGGTTGCATGGGATTCCCTGGCCAAGAGACTCACCTGGCGATGCCATTTACCGGCGTGGGCGTCCCCTTCAATGCCGAAGCCGGCCCGCAGGGTGATCTGCCGTACCGGCCTTTTTGCCGTGCCTTTCGCGGAGCTGGTACACACATTCACCACTCTGCCGTATTTTTTATTTTTTTTACTGAGCGACATCATGACCTCCTTTGCGCGCATCTTCGAGACAATCTCTGTCTTCTTCTTTTCACTCCACACTTCGCACTGGGCGGTTCGCGAACCGCCCCTACCCCTTTCACTCTCACCCCTCACATACTACCACAATGTGTGACAAAATTGCCAGTTTTATTGGCCGCGCGTGCCGCGCATTTATCGAAACTGCCGCTCATCCCGAAATTTTTTTTCGCATTATTCCTGACAACAGCGTTGATACCGCCCGAGTTGATACTTACATTGCCCGAAAAATCAGACAAAACTCCGCAGATAAACAAACAGCCAGCTCACCCCGGAGGCGACAATGAATCACCCATACGTACACGGTTACGACCCGCGAGAAAACACCCGCCTGCAGGACCAGGCCACCACCCTGGTGGAGCTGCTGCACGGCGACACCTTTTATCCGCCCGGCTCCCAGGTTCTGGAGGCAGGGTGCGGGGTCGGTTCCCAGACCATCACCCTGGCCGCCAACAGCCCGGACGCCCGGTTCACCTCCGTGGACATCTCCGCGGCCTCGGTGGCCGAGGCAAGACTGCGGGTCGAGTCGGCCGGGCTCCCCAATGTCACGTGCCAGCAGGCAGACATCTTTCATCTCCCTTGCAAAGCGCAGTCATTCGACCATGTTTTTGTCTGTTTCGTCCTGGAGCATCTGCCCAACCCGGTCCAAGCCCTTACCACGCTGAAAAAATTCATCAGGCCCGGCGGCACGATGACCGTCATCGAAGGGGATCACGGCTCAGCCTATTTTCATCCGGACAGTGAAGCCGCCCGGCAGGCCATCCACTGCCAGGTGGAGCTGCAGAAACGAAGCGGCGGCAATGCCATGATCGGCAGAGAGCTTTACCCGCTGCTCCGCCAGGCGGGATTTGCCGGGGTCCGGGTGTCCCCCCGCATGGTCTATGTCGATGCCGCCAAACCGGAACTGGTGGAAGGGTTTACCAAAAAAACCTTCACCCCCATGATCGAGGGTGTGCGCCAGCCAGCCCTGGCAGCGGGCATCATCGATCAAGCCACCTTTGACCAGGGCATCCGGGACCTGTACAGAACTGCTGAAACCAATGGTGTTTTCTGCTATACCTTCTTTAAGGCAGTGGCGGAAAACCAATAAAAGCTTGTTTGCAAATAAACGCTGAGAAAATACCGGATTGCCGGGCAGGCGCCGGGCAAATGAGAGGGTGAGAATATGGCACAGGGAAAAACACCAACCGACAGGGACAAAATGGACCAGCTGGTCGCCGAGGCCCGGCGAAGCTTTGAAGAGCGGGAGAAGACATACCGGGAGAAGGCCCTCAAGATGTTCCCCTGGATCTGCGGGCGCTGCGGCCGTGAATTCAGCGGCAAAAAACTGAAAGATCTCACCGTGCACCACAAGGATCATAATCACGAAAACAATCCGCCCGACGGCAGCAACTGGGAGCTGTTATGTCTCTACTGCCATGACAATGAGCACAGCCGCAATGCCGTGGCCGAATCATACGGTGAACTAAAACCGGGCGGCAGAGAGCAATCATTTACCTCCCACAACCCCTTTGCCGGGTTGCAGGATCTGCTGAAAAACAAAAAATAACGGCCCTGCGGAAATACCCCAGCGGCAGATATGATTTTTTTTGGCCTTGCCCCGTGGTCAGGAACCCCTTTCACCCTGTTGAGAAAACAGGGGAAACCCGGTAAAGCTGAAGGAGCGGCGCCGACTGCAACCCTGTTCCCCGCGGCCCGCGCCCGTCAACAGTTGTTGTATCATGAGCGATCTGCTGTTATAGAAGAAAACTGCAGCCCGCGCCTTGCCCAAAAATCGGCAAAGAAAAGGCCATTACCCCCGCCCCTGGCGCAACAACGAGGAACAATCCGGTTTTGCCCGGCCGCAAAACCAAACAGGAAACAACATGGACATCTCACAGCTGGCCTATTTTCTCGGGGCCTCCATCCTGCTGACCATCGCCCCGGGGCCGGACAATGTTTTCGTGGTGACCCAGGGCATCACCCGGGGCCGCAAGGCCGCGGTACTGACGGCAATCGGCATGTGCAGCGGCATCAGCGTCCACACCACCGCCGCTTCCTTAGGCATTTCGGCCATCTTTTATTCATCCGCCGTGGCCTTCAATGTGGTCAAATTCGCCGGCGCAGCCTATCTGCTTCTGCTTGCCTGGAAGACGATCCGGGAGCACCGGGAAATCGAGCTGCGCGGCAATGGCGGGGAACTGTCCGGATTCGCGCTGTTTAAGCGGGGATTCATCATGAACGTGCTCAACCCGAAGGTGGCGCTCTTTTTTCTCGCCTTCCTGCCCCAGTTCGTGCCGCCGGGTTCCGACAACGTGGCGCTTGCGATGATCATGCTCGGCCTGATCTTCATGGTCCAGGGGATGATCATTTTTATTGCCATCGGCCTGCTTTCCGGCGCCATCGGCAACTACTTCCTGCGGAAACCAAGGGTATCAAGGCTGTTTTCCTGGCTCACGGCCGGCATCTTCGCCGCCCTGGGCCTCCGGCTGGCCCTGGCCCGGAACTGATCGGATCACTGTCATAAAAAATGAGGAACACCTATGAACTGTCTTGTTAAATCAATCTTGACCGCAGTTTTGCTTTTTTTCGTTTTAGTCGATATTGCGGCGGCAAAGGAAAACCCGGTTATCAGGGATCTTGAAACGATCATTACCCAGGGACAGCCGGCGACATTTGAAAAATTCGAGGCGATCAAAAAAAACATCGACAAAAATCCCAAGGAAATCCTGGCGCTGCTCCTGGAAAAGGTCAATACCCCGGACCTGCCCGACGAGAGCCTGGCGGTTTATATCTGGGCTCTGGGCATGACCAGGCAACCGGAGGCGGTTGAGGCCATCATCAGGTTATCCGCGGGTAAGCAAAATGAAATGCTGCAGAAAAATGCCTGCCGAGCCCTGTCCATGATCGGCGGGGACAAGGCGGCCGAATTTCTTTTCCGCCAGCTGCAGCAAACCCCGGACGTCATGTCCAGGTATTATCTGCTTGATCTCCTGGCCCAGCTCAAATACCAGCCGGCACTGCCGGCAACCATAGAAATCCTGCAGCAGGACCCGAAAAGTCTTTACTGGCAGTCGGTTTACATCTTCGGCAAATACGGGGATAGCGCGGTCCCCTTTTTACTCGGCAAAATTAACGACCCCAACCAGAATGTGCGGGCCAATGCCATCATGGTCCTCGGGCAATGGCTGATAGCCGAGGAAGCCGTTGGACCCTTGAAAAAGCAATTTCAGGTTGAGAGCGACCCCAATATCCGCGCCCTGATCCTCAGTTGCCTGGAAAGAATCAACAGCAATGCCGATGATATCAGAGTCTTTTCCGAGGAGATCCTCAAAAAGGAAAAGGATGAGAATGTGACCCAGTTTGCCTTTGAAACGATCAGCGATTTCGAGGAGATGAAAAACCATATCACCGCGTTCAAGGCGGGCAAGCAGGATGACCGGCCAGGTTTCGCCTCCGCTTACCGGCAGCTCTATGATTCCCTGGGTAAAACAGGGGATTATCAGCTGCTGGCCGCAGCAAGCACCAGAGCTGATGAGGCAAGCCTGAAAAAACTCAAGGAGGTCATCCTGCAGAGAAATGCCAACGATTGCTTCCATGACTACCAGAAAATAAACGACGTCATCATGCTCAACCGGCTGAGCCAATAGTAATTCCAAGTCGCCTTCAAACCAATACCTTTGTCGGCGGCGCTGTGCGGCTCCTCGCCGTACTCCATGTACTGTCTCGTCGCTGCTCGCTTGCCCTTGTACCCCCTTGTGGGGTGTTCGCGGTCTTGGTCTGAATGCAACTTGGAACAAGACCGACCCTTAACCGGCCTTCGGCATATACGGTTTTAATTCGAAATGTTTCTTGTAGGGATCGATCTGCAGGTGATAGTAACGGTGCTGGGGCATGTAGATATAAGGCACCTCTTCCTGGGGGCGGAAGACGAAATCCGATAAAATCATGCGGTTCACCGCCCGGTGGCCGACAATCATGATGTTGTCATTGTAGTTCGTGAGGTAGAAGATTTTCTGCAGTCCGCGATGCACCCGTTTTTCCATGGTGGCGTAGCCCTCGCCTGAGGGGTAGACGTACCCGAATTTATTGCGGTTTCTGGCATTGGCCACATGGGGCATCTGCCGGAGGATTTCCTGGTAGGTCATCCCTTCGCAGAGTCCGGCGTGAATTTCGTTGAATTCCGGCAGGGCGATGATTGAGCAGTCTTTATGCTTTGCGGCGATGGGCGCGGCCGTCTGCAGGGTCCGCTTGTGGTTGCTGGTAAAGATGACCGGCAGAGGCACATCGGCGAAATGCTCGGCCAGGGCCCGGGCCTGGGCCAGGCCTTTTTCCGTCAGATCCGAATCCCCGCCGATGCGGTCTTCCTGGTTGAAATAGGTTTCCCCGTGGCGCACCAGAAAAAGATTTCTGACGATGCGGGTGGTAATGATATCGCGGATCCGGTCGTAATAGGGAACCACATCGGCAATCTGCTCCTGCAGGATGCAGCCCTCAAAGGAATCGACCAGGAGTCGGTTGCGCTCCTCCTGCAATGGTTCGTAAATACTTTCGTAATGGGAAATCCGCTTGTAAAAACTGTCAAACGCCTCGGCCGGGGAAAGATGGCTGAACTCCGTTAATGAGGCTTTGTGCTCCAGGTAGGCCTCGTTGGCCTCTTCATCCACATTGACGCATTCAATAAAAAACACCGGCAGCCCGGCAAAGGTTTCCTCAATCATCCTGCGCCGGTATCTGGTCACATTGCCGGCGTCAATAATGGCCACCTCCCCTCCCTTGCCCAAAAAGGTATGGGCCAGACCCAGGTTGATGCGGGCGCATTTTTCCCGCAGCTCCAGCCCCTTCGGGTTATGGGGGGAAAAAAAATCCGGGGAAGAGGTGTTTTCCTTGGACATCTTGCGGCGCAGCTCACCGTTATTAAATATCTCCACCCGCACATCATCATATTCAAGGGTGCGGGCGATTTTCCAGGCCATGGTGGATTTGCCCCTGGCCGGCAGGCCCACCATGGCGATTACCAGTTTCTCTTTCATAGCCCAGCACCTCCCCTTGCCGGAAAATTCAGGCGGCAGAGCCCTGGCTGCCTGTGCTCCTGGGCGGGGGTATGGCGGCGGACGCGTTTTCCTCTGGTCATGATTGCTCTCCCTGCTCAAGATGTCGGCGTTGTCTCTGCTTAAAGACCGTTACGAAATAACCTGGCCATGTTATTTTTTTTACAACGGCTTAACACAGTGATACCGTTTTGCTCTGTTGCTTGGCAAGAATTTAATCACTGCCGCGCCCCAACGAAATACTCATGGGGCAAAACGATAAATTCCAAAAAAAAATCTTCCGCCAGGGCAAAACATGTATTATGGAAAGCAGAGGGGGCAGAGCCTCCCGGCGGCTCTTTTCTTCCCTGACATTTTTTAAAACAAAAAATATCAATGGAATCGGACCAGCGCACAGCAATCATGATCAGCAGGCAGGCCATGGAGTTTATTGCCGCAAACGGCGGCCACGCCACCCTCTACCTGGTACCCCGTCCTGCCGCTGACGGCTGATGAATCAAAGTAAAAACCCCGGCGGTCCGCCTGGGCAAACCGGATAAAAATTCCCGGCAGGCATATCAGCGGGTTGCAGTGGCTCCCGTCATGATCTGGCAGCCCGGAGATATCGAGGCCGACCAGCAGGACGGTCTCATTGAGATAACCCTGACAAAATTTCTTTTATTCAAAAATCTGTCGATTAAGGGCGCCAGGGCGAAACTCCCCTGATCAGAAGAATCAGCGGCAACAGGCCTGGAAATTACCCCTTGGCCGGCAAGTCCCAATCGGCAGAAGAGCTCATCCGGCGCACATGAACCGAGAAAAAACACCCGACAGGCCAGATAGCGCGGATGCCAGAACGGTGCAGTCCGCCCTGGACATCCTGGACAGCGGCAAAAAAACCAACCGCCTGGCCAGGCTCATGCCCTTTCTCGGACCGGCCTTCATTGCCAGCGTGGCCTATATCGATCCCGGCAATTTCGCCACCAACATCCAGGCCGGGGCCAAATTCGGCTACATGCTGATCTGGGTCATCGTGGCCAGCAACCTGATGGCCATGCTGATCCAGACCATGTCCGCCAAACTCGGCATCGCCACGGGCATGAACCTGGCGGAACACTGCCGCGCCCATTTTCCGCGGCCCGTGGTCATCGGGCTGTGGATCATGATGGAACTGGTGGCCATGGCCACGGACCTGGCGGAGTTCCTGGGCGCGGCCCTGGGCTTCAACCTCCTGCTCGGCGTGCCCCTGCTGGCCGGCGCCCTTCTCACCGCCATCGCCTCCCTGGTCATTCTCGGCCTGGAGCGCTACGGATTTCGCTCCCTGGAGGCGGTGATCACCTCCATGGTCGGGGTGATCGCCCTGTGCTATCTGCTGGAGACCTTTATCGACAAACCGGATTGGCCGCAGGTTTTTTATCATTGTTTCGTGCCGCGGTTTTCCGGGGCGGAGAGCGTGCTGCTCGCCTCGGGCATCCTGGGCGCCACGGTCATGCCCCATGCCATTTTCCTCCATTCGGCACTGACCCAGGGGCGTATCGTGGTCAGGGACAGTGTCCGGCTGCGCCGGCTGTACCATTATGAAATCGCCGATGTCATCATCGCCATGGGCATCGCGAGCTTTGTCAATGCCGCCATGCTGATCATGGCCGCGTCAACCTTTTACAAAACCGGGCTCACCCACATCGCCACCATCGAAGAGGCCTACCGCACCCTGGAACCCCTGCTGGGCAATGCGGCAAAATGGTTTTTCGGCCTTTCCCTGCTGGTTGCCGGGCTTTCCTCATCAACGGTGGGCACCAGCGCCGGCCAGGTGATCATGCAGGGTTTCCTCCAGCGGCACATCCCGGTCTGGATACGGCGCCTGGTCACCATGGCCCCGTCCATCCTGGTTATCGGCGCAGGCCTGGACCCCACCCGCACCCTGGTCATGAGCCAGGTGGTGCTGAGTTTCGGCCTGCCCTTTGCCATCGTGCCCCTGGTGATGTTCACCCGGCGCAGGGATATCATGGGTGAGCTGGTGAACCGGGCGATGACCACCGTTTTCGCGGCCATTATCGCGGCGATCATTATTGCGCTCAACGTCTACCTTTTATATCAAACACTATTTGCGGGGTGACGGCATGTTCAAGCATATCCTTGTCCCATTGGACGGTTCCCCTTTGGCCGAAGCAGCCCTGCCGGCAGCACGGTTTCTGGCCGATAAACTGCAGGCCATGGTCACCCTGCTCCATGTCATTGAAAAAGACGCCCCAAAGGAAGTGCACGGCCAGCCCCATCTGAGCAACAGCGGGCAGGCGAAAGAGTATCTGTGCGCCATACGCCGGGAAATATTTGCCGGAAACGACCGGGTGAAGTGCCATGTCCATGAAACCGCGGTCAAGGATGTGGCGGCAAGCATTGTCTCCCACCACCGCGAATTCGATCATGATCTGATCGTCATGTGTTCCCATGGCCGGGGCCGCGCCCTGCATCTCATCCTGGGCAGCATTGCCCAGAAGGTGATTGCCATGGGCTCCATCCCGGTTCTCATCACCCATCCTGATGAGAAAAATAATGCCCCGGCCTTTGCCTGCAGCGCCATCCTGGTGCCGCTGGACGGGGATGCGGATCATGAAATGGCGCTGCCGGTTGCCGCCGGGCTGGCCCGGGCCTGCGGCGCCATCCTCCGCCTGGTGCAGGTGGTCCCGGACTTTAACTCTCTCTCCGGGCCAAAGACGGTAACCAGCAGATTCCTGCCCGCCACCACCACGAAAATGCTGGAGATAGCCGCCCAGGATGGCGCGCTGTATCTGCGCGAGATAGAGGACCGGCTGGCCAGTCAGGGCATCCCGGCAAGCAGCCATGTGCTGCGGGGAGATCCGGCCGGTGTCATCGCCGCCATCCCGGGGCAATCCCCCCTCGATCTCATTGTGCTGGCCACCCATGGAAAATCGGGAATGAAGGGCTTCTGGGCCGGCAGCGTCGCCCATAAGGTCTGCAGTCAGAGCAAAACCCCGCTGCTGCTGGTCCCGGCAGCAGGAACGGCAGAAACAGAAAGTTGATCAGGCCAAAACAAAACGATTAAAAAAACCAGCACCCCCCTTAAACAGATGAAAAAGACCTGCGATATCTGCAACGGTTCAGGCCAATTAAGCTCTTTCAAGGGAGTCAGCAGATTCCTGCTCTCCTGGGAAGAGTGCCCGCAGTGCGCGGGCCTGGGATACCTTATTATCACCAGCGGTGATGCCGGTGGCGACGCCCCGCCAGGAAACACGGGCCAGGACGGCAACGGCAAAACAAACAAGAACCGCCGGGGAGACAGGAGTTGAGCAGGCCGGAAGATTTACCGGGCGGAGCGGTTTCGCCTCTGAGGCGGCGCAGAAATTGCGGAATTTTCCTCAGTGTCCTCACCCTGCTGCTGGTTCTGGCCTTTGCAGGCTGCGCGCCGCCACCTCGGCCAACCAACGGCAGCTCCCCGGCCAGAAACATCATCCTCTTTATCGGTGATGATGGCTTCGCAAAAGCCTTTTTGTCACCACGGAGCACACCGAGATCACAGAGAAATATTTTTTGTTACAGTAGTTTGCTCTGTGGACTCTGTGCTCTCCGTGGTAAATTTTTAGTTTTTATGAATCCAGCAATTTTACCCACAAGGAAAATCATGCTGTGCTTGCTCGGAAAGGAGTGAAAAAAATTATCATTTTCCGCAACTTGCCGTTACATCCCTTTGGCAAACAATGTTATGATGATGCGGTGATGACAGATTTGCGTTGCGAATTCAACTTTCCGGGCAGGGCCAGCCATGCAGAAAAAAAATGACAGCCGCGGCGCCGTCTATTCCACCGAGCACGGCCGCATGTGCCCGGACTGCGGCCATCCGGCCGCGGCCTGCACCTGCCGGCGGGTGAAAAGCACCCCAAAAAAAGACGGCATCGTGCGGGTGGGATGGGAAACCAAGGGCCGCAAGGGCAAAGGCGTGACGCTTGTCAGCGGCATACCGCTGGAGGCGGACGGGCTGCGCCGGCTGGCCAGCCAGCTCAAACAGCAATGCGGCAGCGGCGGCACGGTGAAGGAAACAATTATTGAAATTCAGGGCGACCATCGCAACATCGTGATGGAAGAGCTTAAAAAACAAGGTTATAATGTCAAACGCGCGGGTGGTTAGCCGCTGATCTCAGCTATACGGATCAGCTTTTTCCATGGGGAAATTTGAAACATCAAGACAATCCTTACTCTGGAGTTTGTTCATGCAAGAGAAAAAGTGTAGCAATTTCACCAACTACGGCCTGGAAAACCACGGTCTGACCAATCTCAACGAAATCTTCTGGAACCTGCCGACCGCCAGTCTTTATGAAAAAATCCTGATCCGGGGCGAAGGACGTCTCTCCCACCTGGGTCCCATCGTGGTGCGCACCGGCCATCATACCGGGCGCTCGGCCAAGGACAAATTCATCGTCGAGGAGGCATCCACCAAAAAGGATATCTGGTGGGGCGCCAATAATCCCCCCATTTCCAAGGCCTATTTTGACCAGCTCCATGAACGCATGGCCATGCATCTGCAGACCCAGGATCTCTATGTGCAGGACTGTTATGCCGGGGCGGACCCGGAACACCGCCTGCCGGTCCGCATTATCACCCAGTACGCCTGGCACAGCCTGTTTGCCCGCAACATGTTTATCCAGCCCAATGATGAGGATCTGAAAAAACATATCCCCCAGTTCACGGTGATCAATGCCCCGCATTTCCACTCCTCGCCGGCCCTGGACGGGACAAAATCCGAGACCTTCATCCTGCTCAATTTCAAGAAAAAACTGATTCTGATCGGCGGCACCAGCTATGCCGGAGAGATCAAGAAATCGATTTTCACGGTCATGAACTTCCTCATGCCCAAGAAAGGCGTGCTGCCCATGCACTGCTCGGCCAATATCAGCGCCAGCGGCGATACCGCCCTGTTTTTCGGCCTGAGCGGCACCGGCAAAACGACTTTATCGGCGGATGCGTCACGCACCCTGATCGGCGATGACGAGCACGGCTGGAGCGACAACGGCATCTTCAACTTTGAAGGCGGCTGCTATGCCAAGCTGATCCGCCTCTCCCCGGAGGCCGAGCCGGAGATCTATTCCACCACCAAACGCTTCGGCACGATTCTGGAAAATGTCTGCCTGGATTCCTGCACCCGCAGGGTTGATCTGGACGACGAATCCTTCACGGAAAACACCAGGGGCTCCTACCATATCTCCGCCATTCCCAATGCCAGCCGGAAGGGCGTCTGCGGACACCCCAAAACCATCATCTTTCTTTCCGCCGATGCCTTCGGCGTGCTGCCGCCCATCGCCAGACTGAGCAAAGAGCAGGCCATGTATCACTTCATCTCCGGCTATACCGCCCGGGTGGCCGGCACCGAACGCGGGGTCACCGAACCGTCGCCGGTATTCAGCGCCTGTTACGGGGCGCCGTTCATGCCCATGCACCCCATGCGCTATGCGGAGCTGCTGGGCAGGAAACTCGATCTCCACGGCACCCGGGTCTGGCTCATCAACACCGGCTGGACCGGAGGCCCGTCCGGGGTCGGCTCACGCATGACCATTAGCCATACACGGGCCATGGTCAACGCCGCACTCGATGGCAGACTCGATAACGTGCCCACCAGCAAAGAACCATTCTTCGGCCTGCATATCCCGGCCCACTGCCCGGACGTGCCCGATGCGGTGCTGAACCCCGCCAACACCTGGCCCGATCCCGAGGCATACAAGGCCCAGGCCCGGAAGCTGGCCGGCCTGTTCGCCAAGAACTTCGAGCAGTTTGCCGGCCAGACCAGCGAGGAAATCCGCCAGGCTGGCCCCTCCATCTGACAGCGCAGAGGATCGTATGAGTGATATGGGGAAAAATCCGGCACCCGGCAAAGGCTGACCTCCGGCAGACGGCGCGGGCAGTTGCCGGCTCAACCCTGAGAGGGATCTCGTCTCCTTTCCGCTGCCTGCTGCGGGACTCAAGCAGGCACCGGCAGCCCAGGCCGGCAATGGCAGCCTGTCCGCTGTTGACATGCAAAAAATCAGAGAGGCGATCCGGGCGAAATATGTTGAGGTGGCCCGCTCGCCAATGGGCAGATTTCTCTACCCCATTGGCCGGGAGGGGGCGCAAAAGCTGGGGTATGATAAGTCGATCCTTGACCGGGCCCCGGAGCAACTCCTGCAATCCTTCTGCGGGGTGGGCAATCCCTTCTCCCTGGGCCGCATCGCCCCCGGCCAGCGGGTGCTGGATTTCGGCTGCGGGGCAGGCTTTGACCTGTTTGTTGCAGGCAATGCAGCCGGCCCGGGCGGGCTGGTCTGCGGCATCGATCTGACGGAAGATATGGCGGCCCGGGCCACGGACAATCTCCGGCAAACCGGTCTGACAAACTGGGAGATCCGCCAGGTTGATGCGGAAGACATCCCTTATGGCAATGATTTCTTTGACGTGGTCATCTCCAACGGGGTGATCAACCTCTCCCCCGGCAAGCGGCAATGTTTTGCGGAAATATACCGGGTGCTCAAACCAGGGGGGAAATTGCACTTTGCCGACCTTATCCTGGAAAAGGATCTGCCGCCCCACCTGACCGGCAGCCCTGAGGCTTGGTCCCAATGAATAGGGGGCGCTGTCCCGGTCCGGGAACAGTTACGGTTGATGGCGGAGGCGGGTTTTACCGCGGTCAGGTGCGCCGGCATGACCGGTTTCCGCACCTCACCCTACACGGTGGGGGCGTTGTTCACCGCTGCCAAAGCCAGGGGGAGGTAATCCTGTGACCAATTATGCCACGCCCATTTTCCGGAAGGAGAGTTTCATGCTGCTGCGCAATCTGTTTTTCCTGGTGCTGATCGCCTGCTGGGCGCTCACCGGCTGCATGTCAGCCCAGCATTACCGGGACCGGCGCATCGCCGAGAACCCGGAGCTGTTCAACTCCTTCAGCCCCGAGATCCGGGAGAAGGTCAGCCTGGGCCAGGTCGACATCGGCTTTACCGAGGAGATGGTACGGCTTGCCTGGGGTCCGCCGGACCACATTTATATCCGCACCACGGACCAGGGTGAAGCAACGGTCTGGACTTACTCCAGCACCCGAATCCTCTCCCAGACGGACAGAATGAGCGTGCCGGTGCGCATTTACGATGACCGGGGCCGCAGCAGCATCGTCTACCGCAACGTCTGGGTCAACCGTGACCAGCACGAGGAATATGACGTTGCCCGGGTGGAGTTCACCCATGGGTTGGTGACCGCTATCGAACAAATGGGCCAGTAACAGGCCGGCCTCCGACAAATTTCAACAGGGTATTTGCCCATGCTGCTGATTATTTCCCCTGCCAAGACCCAGAATTTCAACGTACGTGACTATCCCCGCTGCACCATGCCCGCGCTGCTCAAACAGAGCCAGCTGCTGATCGACCGGCTGAGAGAGCTGAGCGCCCAAGAGCTGGGCCGGCTGATGAAGATCAGCCCCGGACTGGCCGAACTGAACCAACAGCGCTATCAGGATTTTCACCTGCCTTTTGAACTCGGCAAGGCCAGGCAGGCCCTGCTCGCCTTCCGGGGCGATGTCTACACCGCCATTGACGCGGACCATTACGATGACGGGGATTTCTCCTTTGCCCAGCAGCATCTGCGCATCCTCTGCGGCCTTTACGGGGTGTTGAAGCCCCTGGATCTCATCCAGCCCTACCGGCTGGAAATGGCAACCAGGCTGGCAAATCCCAGGGGCAGTGATCTATACGCCTTCTGGGGCACCATGATTACCGAGGCGCTCAATGATGGCCTGCGAGACGAAGCGGAACCGGTGCTGGTCAACCTGGCCTCCCAGGAGTATTGCAAGGCCATCAAAGCGGAAGCCCTGCAGGCCCGGCTGCTGACCATTTCGTTTAAGGAAAACAAAAACAACCGGTATCAGGTCATCGGCATCCATGCCAAACGGGCCCGGGGCCTGATGACGGACTTTGTCATCAAAAACCGCATCACCAAAGTCAACGACCTGCGGTCATTCACCCTCAGCGGTTATCAGTACCGCGGCAGCCTCTCCACGGAAGCGGAGTGGGTCTTCTGCCGGGACTGACCAAAAAAAACCATAACCCTCATGCACAAACACACCCTGGAAACCCTGCAGCACAGCCATGATTTTACCGCCATCCATGAGCATGGCGAAAGACGCACCCGGCAGGTGCTGGTTCTCACCGCGGTCACCATGGTGGTTGAGATCGCGGCAGGCACGACCTTCGGCTCCATGGCCCTGCTGGCCGACGGCTGGCACATGGGCACCCATGTGGCCGCCTTCCTGATCACCATCTTTGCCTACCAGTATACCCGCAAACATGCCGCAAACCCCCTCTTCACCTTCGGCACCGGCAAGGTCAGCGTGCTGGGCGGCTTTGCCAGCGCCGTGGCCCTGGCGGTGGTCGCCCTGGTGATGCTGGTGGAATCGGTCCACCGCATCCTGCACCCCCAGCCCATTTTCTTTAACGAGGCCATCGGCGTGGCCGTGCTGGGGCTCGTCATCAACATCATCAGCGCCCTGCTGCTGCAGGACCATCATGATCACGACCACGAGGATGCACACCCGCATCATGACCACAACCTGCAGGCCGCCTACATGCATGTGCTGGCCGACGCCCTGACCTCGGTGCTGGCCATTATCGCCCTCATTGCCGGCAAATTTCTCGGCTGGCACCAGCTTGACCCGGTGATGGGCATAGTGGGCGCGGTGGTCATCAGCCGCTGGTCCTATACCCTGATCCAGGAGACCAGCCCCATCCTGCTGGACGGCAGCATTGCCGAAGACTATCAGGCGGCGATCAGACAGAGGCTCGAAAGCGCGGATGACAACCGCATCGCCGATATCCATGTCTGGCGGGTGGGGCCGGCCGATTATGCGGCCATCATCTCCCTGGTCACCCATTATCCCAAGAACCCGGATTACTACAAGCAGCTGCTGGCTGATTTCAGCAAACTTTCCCACATCACCATGGAAATCAACCAATGCACCGGCCAATCATGCCAGGCCACCGCACAAAAGATCCCCTGAGACGCCGGCTTATGCTCTTCCCCGCCCTCTCCCTTTCATCGATTGCAGGAACTGTCATTGACAAAACGCCGATGATACGTATATATACCCAATCATAGAATAAGCCGTTGTAACAAAATAATGCCCTCATCTGGCTTGTAAAACTGCATAAGGAGCCGTAACGAAATGGTTCAGAAACCCAAGGTTATTTCGTAACGGCTCCTAAACAGCTCCGGCTATTTGCTCATTAACCCCAGCACCTGCAACTGACGAGAAAACCAACAAAAAGGATTTAATGATGATGTCAGACACCTTAAAACGCTTTCCCCTGTTTTTATTTATCTTTTTCTTTTTGTCCCTGTTTGATGTCGGACTGGTGACGGATGAGGCCGACGCCCGTTCCCGCACCGGGGGCCGGACCTACTCCAGCTCGCCGACCTATGCCAAGCCGCCGGTGCAGAGCCCGGCCAGGCCATACGGCACCCCCACGAGCGGCGGTTTCATGCGGGGACTGGCCGGCGGCCTGGTGGGCGGAGCCATCGGCAGTCTGCTGTTCGGCAGCCTGGCCGGGGCCGGCATGGGCGGCGGCCTCGGCGGCAGCGGCATCGGCCTTTTCCAGATTCTTCTTTTCGGCGGCATTGGCTACTTTATTTACCGCCGTTTCTTCAAACGCAAGGCCCCGGCCTATGCCGCCTCCTACCAGCAGACCGGGCCGGGGGAATTTTTCAAGGGCGCCATGCCCGGCGCAGGCAACAGCATGGCTTATCCCCCGCCCCCACCCTCTTATGGCAACGGCATGTCTTTGGATGAAGGCATTGCCATGATCCGCCGTTCCGAGCCGAGCTTTGATCCGGACCATTTCAAGGAGGTGGCCCAGGATGTGTTTTTCCAGGTGCAGGCCGGCTGGATGCGCCGGGATATCGACTCCTACCGCCAGCTGCTCGGCCAGCGCCTGGCCGGGGAATATGAGGGACATTTTGCCGATATGCGGGCCAAGGGCCATATCAACAAGCTGGAAAACATCGCGGTGCGCAAGGTTGAGGTGGTGGCCGCCGGGGTGGAGGGCAACGAGGAATTCGTCACCGTCCTGTTTACCGCCAACCTCCTGGACTACACCGTGGATGAGCACAGCGGCGCCATTGTCTCGGGCAGCAATACGGCCCCGGTGAAATTTGCCGAAAAATGGACCTGGGCCCGGCCCATGGGCGCGGAACTCTGGAAACTCGAAGGGATCGAAGGGGTGCAGGGCTAAGCGGCCCGCCCCCTTTCCCCGCCAAATACCCTTTGCCTGGAACATCCCGGCCCCAGCCCGGTTATGGTTGTGCCCATCACCACCATGGCCGGGCTGGCCCCTTTCCTTCCTGACGAGAGACCTGCCCGAAAACAAAGGCCAGGACTGCCGTAGCCCCCCCTCCCGCCGCAGATGGGCAAAAAAATGCCCGCCCTTGGAAAGATGCGGCACTCTACCCTATGGACAACAGGGCAATCCCGTAATAGGAATGTGTCAGGACAGCAGCCTGATAACCGCCGGCAGCGCAGGCGGGAACAAAGAAGCATGTATCGCGGGGTAGGAGCGGGTTATTCCCGCGACAACGGGGTTTTCGTCATGCCAAATTCGCGGGCAAGGCCCGCTCCTACCGCGGGATGGCACCCTCCACAGCGTTTGCTTTCCATTTTTTGCCCTTTAATATCGCAATAAGTGGACAGCAAGGGAAGAAATTTTCCATGTTTCCGGTTTTAATATTATAATAAGTGGGGTGTCCATCTATAGGGGGCAATATGATGGACAGCTTTCCACTTATTAACAATGTTCGAATGCCACCCTAGGAGTCTGTCGGACTTACGCAACTCGTTCTGACAAATTACGTTGATCAAACATAATCAACTTGTTGTATTTTCATTAAAATGCTTGATTCTGGTGATGTTTTCTGTTAAATTATAATAATTATTTCAATAAGTTATAAT
>Ga0172380_10001187_pt1 | contig 45803 bp, 79 predicted proteins | sample Leawe162metaG_FD_119747 | JGI IMG/M metagenome (GOLD analysis project Ga0172380, IMG submission 119747) | Leachate microbial communities from a municipal landfill in Southern Ontario, Canada - Leachate well 162 metaG | ecosystem: Engineered > Solid waste > Landfill > Unclassified | place...
CATAAAAATGACTGATCCGATTCCTTTTCCAACTAATGCTCGTAAGCGTCAATTAGCTAAAGCTCGTAAAATTCATAAAGAAGAACAGCGTAAAGCTGCTCATATTGAGTTTATTAAAAATTATAATGCTGATATAAAAGCCAAAAAGGAAGCTCCACAGTGGAGCGAAGAAGAAAAATCTCAATTAATAACAAGTCTTTTAAAAGATATTTCTTATAATGGTATTATACCTAAAGTTGTATGGGATGAAAATCTTCCTCCGACAACTCTTTGCACTGTCGCAGAAGTTTATAATAAAATTGAAGGTACAGCATTAAATTGTATTGAACTATCAACTGATCGAATAATTGAAAGTCTTGTTTATATTCATGGAGTTATGGATGGATGTACTTATGAAGCTAGGATTAAAAGATTATTTCCTGATAACTGTGCATATTGTGTTGGCACAAAATCAACTTATGTAATAAAAAATGGAAAATGGAGTTTTAGTTATGGTGGAACTCATGCACGCGTACATCCACAAGGCACAAGATGCCGTCATTGTCAAGCTATAAAAGATCTTGATAAACTTACTGAAGATTTTATTAATAAAAATCCATCAACAGACAAATTTGAAAAAGTTATTGAAAATATTAGAAGTATTTTAAATGAATGCCATTAACAGAATCTGAAGTAGTTCAACAAGTTTGTTATTTTGATACTTCTATTGAGTCTTTATTAAAAGAAAATAAAGATAAATCTATCAATATATTATGGTCTGGTGGTTGTGATTCAACTTTAATTCTATATTGGATTCTTGAATGGCTTAAAAATTTAAATGATAATAGAGTGATAAACGCATATTCATTTTATCATCATCAATTTAATGACAACAAAATGGATTGGGAAAGACAAAAAAGGCATCGATTTATAATGTGGGCTGAAGATAAAGGATTCAACAATAAAATTTCACATCATGAAATATCATTTAGTAAAGATATCATAAATACTGGACCGTCCAGTTGCTGTCAGCCAGCTATTTGGGTATCTCAAATAATTCCTATTATACCATATGATTGTTTATTATTTGCTGGTTATCACAAAGGTGACGATTTCTTTGCATATAATATTTTCAGCAATTGGCTAAAGGCTTTTACTTCAATAAATAATTTATTTGGCAAGACAATTAAATTTTATACTCCACTAGTTAATCATAATAAAAATGAAATAATTAAATTAATTAAAAATATTGATGGATTATATAACAATACATGGTGGTGTGAATCAGTTTGGTCTGATGGAAAACCGTGTGGCAGATGTTTACCGTGTGAAGCTCATGAATTGGCTCTTATATACTATGAAAGACATAAAGACACCTTAAGCAACAAGGAAGTATCTGCAGTTGTACAGGCTATAGAATCAGATCCGCAATTAAAAGATTTAGTTGCAAAAGCTGCAACTGATGAAAAACAAAATTAAATTATGAATCCATTGAAACGATTTTGGAATTGGAAAACTCCAAAAGATTCTAGCTGGGTACCGTATGTATTAATAATAGTTTGTATATTAATTTTAGCAGTTATTGTTGCAGTACCATATCTGACATGAAGATAGGCGAAGTTGAGAAATTAACAGGTGTATCCCAAGGAGCACTTAGGCTTTGGGAATTAAGATATGGCTGGCCAAGACCTAGAAGAATTTCTGGTGAAAGAATTTATAACAAAAATGATATTGAATTAATTAAGAGGATACATACATTAGCAAATGCTGGTGCGTATTTAGGCGATTTATTAAAAAATGGTCGCCCGAATTTACCACCATTAAGTACAAGAATTTTTAAACAAATTCAAAAACCACATTTTGAATCAAAATCTAGTAATGATGTCGCAACTGATATAGAAAAATCAAACGATCCAATAAAATGTGCTGGATGTTTAGTAGTATTAACTGATAGAAAAGATCGAGAAATATTATTAAAGTATGCTAATGAATTAGCTGATTATAAAGCTAAAACTGTTTAATTTGTATTTGAAGTAAATACCAAGGAGACATCATGGCTAAAGTTTACATAGCACAACCGTGTATTAATGGAATGGTTCATACCAATTGTTTAAAAACAATGCAGATGATGACACAAAATCATGAAATTCAATTCGGATGGCTAGAAAATTGCAGTTTAATAGTTAAAGGCCGTAACGAATTATTTTCAAGATTCGTGCAGATGGAAGCTGATTACATGATATTTGTTGATTCTGACATGGTAATAACGCCTCCTGGTTGCTTAGATAGAATGATAGAGAAATGTCCAGAAAATAGTATAATTGGTGGACTTTATGCAATGAAAGCAATTGATGTTACAACTGGATGTCCGCCAATTAATGGAACCCCAATTAAAAAAGATGAATTGATTTTTGATGGAAGAATAGTTAAAATGAAATATATCCCAACTGGATTCATGTTAATACCAAGGAAAGTAGCTATAAAGTTAGTTAATCACTATAAAGACTTGATGTATAAAGATAATAATATAGGAACAGCTTGGAACATGTTTGGTTGCTTAATGGATAAAGATGATAAAGGTGATCAAATCTTCCTACCTGAGGATTTCTCATTCTGTAAACGATTAACAGATATTGGAATAGACATTCATGCTGATACTGCTGTTCAGTTAGGCCATATAGGAAGTTATCTATACACTATACAGCCTAATGTACAACCAAAAATCGATAGAATGGCTCCATTTTCCAAACAACCAAAGACAATCAAACAAAGCGAAGAAATGAGGAACAAGTGAACAAAGACCAAGAAGAAACGATGAATGCAGTCATCGTTATGGAATCGGCCAAAATTGATTCATTAATAACGTTAGATCATAAAGACAAACAAGTTATAATGTCTAGTATTAAGTATATGGCTATTCCGTATATGCCAATTACTAAAGAATTTATTGATAAGACTATCTTAAATGAAGTTGAATATCCACTAGTTGAATCGAAGATGTCACAAGCAGCTATCGAGATGAAGAGTAGATTTAGCAGATTAGTTGACTCACAATATGATCTTGAAAAAACAAGTCTTGAAATTGATGAATTAAATTTAGAAATTGATGAAATAACCAACGATAAGAGTAAAAGTACGGCAAGAAAAGAAATTGAGATTAAAAAGAAAGAATTAGAAAAGAAAATTAAAGGATATAGATATAACTCAATTAAGCAGTCGATGATTGAGACATTTAAAGAGTTTACTAATTGGAAAGAAACTCTTGATGGTCTTCTAGAAGTAATGAAAAAAGATGATCCTAGCATACAATCAGTCAATGATATCAATTTTGATAAGATCAGAGTTGAAGAGATGAAGATTAAAATCAGAAGATGGACAGAAATGCATCAGAGGGGCGAAGAATTAACTGCATCTCAAAAAATATTTGTATACGATCAAATAATTAAAAAAGAACAATAATATTAATAATATTTGCTGATGTTTAGCAAATATATCATCAGGCAGGACAAAATATGGAAGATCCAGCGTTTTTAAATGACAGGATTGCATCTCTATGGGATTTTGCTAATGCCTGGGCTGGACAAATTGAAGCTAATGAAAGATTCCGTTACTTAGCATGGTTAGCTGATCCATCAACTCCACAAGCTAAGATTGATAAAATTAATGCAGTAATAGCATGGTCAGATACAGTATTTGCTGCATATTATGAAAGAAAACAAGCAGTATTAGCTGGAGAACCAGCAAACACTGACTTCAGTTCATTAGGTGAACCACCATATTCATGGTATGACATTTATACCACGACTGGTTATTCATCTGATACTGATGTGTCATCTGAGTCTTCGGAATCTTCAGAATCATCAAACTAAATGAATTTATTGGCAATTAATGATAAAGACATATTAGCATTACTTAGCTCTGTTGTAGGTAATAGAGATAATTCAAATAATAATATCAATGATGAAGATGAACATGTTGTTAGCAGAAAAATAAATCTTGATCAAGAGATACTCGGCGGAAATGTTTGGAAGTCAATAACTGGATTAACTACTGCAAGATATTCAGCAGGATCGTTCAATTTAAATAGCTATGGATATGTGTTTGGTGGATATGATAGCAGTTTTGCGGCATTAAGTTCTATAGTGCAATATAATGATAATGCTAATTCATGGACGTTAAAAACAAATGGAATATCAATACTCAATGTTGTTTGTTTTAATTTAAATAATTTTGGATATTCATGTGGAGGATTTGATGCCAGTGTAAACAAAAGTACAGTTAGTCAGTATAATGATTCAGCTAATTCATGGGCAACAAAAGCGTCTTTAAACATAGCTAGAGAAGGGCTTTCTAGTTTTAATTTAAATGGGTTTGGTTATGTATGCGGTGGTTACGATCAAGGTGTTACTTATTATAGTACGGTACAACAATATAATGATCAAACTAATTCCTGGTCAACTAAAACTGGATTGAATAATGCAGGATATGGCGGATCAGGATTTTCATTAAATTCATTTGGTTATAATTGTTCACTTTTAACTGGAAGTTATTTAAGCGAAGTTGTCAGATATAATGACGTTTCAAACGCATGGTCAATTGTAAAGGCGATATCAACATCAACAGTATTTCATTCGTCTTTTAGTATTTGCGGATTTGGATATGTTTGTTGTGGATCTGATAGCGTTCCTAATTACAATAGCCAAGTAGAACAATATAACGACTATGGCAATGTTTGGACATTAAAATCACCTACACCTTCAACAGCTGCAGGACCAAATGGCTTAAATATCAATAATTTTGGATATAGCTGTGCTGGTTTAGGGACAGGAACTGTTTTTCTTAGTTCATCAGCCCAATATCGTTCAACAAACATGTATTATTTTGGTAGACTTAAGTCATCTTCTAAAGTACCATCTAAAGTCTTAGTAGCGACTAATGTTAATGGCTATGCTAGATCACTTCCTATCTGGATTAGGACTGATGGTACTAACTGGAAATATATGGAGTCTAATGTTGATTCATTAGTTAAGCAAGGGTCGTCAGTAACAGGTACATTAGCGACTACAGGTGGTTATTACCAATATGAATTGACAGTTGGATTACCACCAACATGGGTTGGAACTGGTGCATCAGGAGGCGGCGGAGCAGTAGGCGGCGGATATTGGATAACAAAAACTAATACAGGAACAGCACGTAATAGTCCTGGATGCTTTAATTTAAACGGATTTGGATATGTATGTAATGGATTTGTTTCACCTACTTATTATTCAGAAGTTAACCAGTATAATGATGCTGCAGATTCTTGGACAACTAAAACAAGCACTGCAGTAAGCAAAACAACTACTCAAGGAATTAGTTTAAATGGTTTTGGTTATGTGTGTAATGGTACAACTGGATCTGTCATATCGTCAGTTGAACGATATGATGATTCTCTAAATTCTTGGTCTGCTAGAACTAGCACCTCATTAGCAAGAACTCTATCGACTAGTTTTAGTTTAAATGGCTTCGGATATACATGCAATGGATCAACTGGTGCGAATACGTCAGTAGTAGATCAATATAACGATGTAGCTAATACCTGGACAGCAAAAGCTGGTGCTGGAACTGCAAGACAAGCTTTAACTGGTTTCAGTTTAAATGGGTTTGGTTATGTTTGTAGTGGATTTATTGCTGCAGTTTCAAGCGAAGTAAATCAATATAATGATGCCGCTAATACTTGGACAACTAAGACAGGCGCTGGAACAGCAAGAAGATTATTAGCTGGATTTAGCTTAAATAATTTTGGATATGTATGCAGTGGACTTCCAGCAGCAGTATCATCAGAAGTGAATGAATACAATCATTTATCTAATATTTGGAATACTAAAGCTGGTTGTGGTACAGCAAGATCACAAGTAACTGGCTTTTCTTTAAATAATTCTGGATATGTTTGTAATGGAACACCTTCTTCAGTTTCGTCAGAAGTTAATCGATATATTGCAAACACTATTTTGCCTTCGTTAACTGCTTCTCTTTATGTGAGAGAAAAATAATATGTCAAATAAAGGAAATCTTTTATTTTTAAGTTCCATAACCGGAAATAGAGATAGCAGTTCTTATAAAAGTGGATTATCAGTAACTAGCAAAAAGTTAAATGTTGATCAAGAAATACTTGGCGGAAACGTCTGGAAAGCTGTAGCGACTGGAGGAACTGCAAGATTTGGAGTTGCTGGATTTAGTCTTAATGGTTTTGGATATTTATGTAGTGGACTTGATGTAACTAATACTCATTTAAGCGAAGTTAATCAATATAACGATTCGGCTAATTCTTGGGCTACTAAAGCGACTGCCGGAACGGCCAGACGCGCTCTTAGCGGCTTTAGTCTAAATGGTTTTGGATATATTTGTGGTGGGTATACTGGATCAGCTAGTAGTAGTGAAGTTAATCAATATAACGATTCTGCTGATACTTGGGCAACCAAAGCTGGTGCTGGAACAGCCAGATATGGTTCTGGTCAATTTAATCTTAATGGTTTTGGATATATCTGCAATGGAAATACAGGAGCAGCTTCAAGTGAAGTTAGCAAATATGATGATGCTGCCAATTCTTGGACAACTAAAGCTGGTGGAGGAACAGCTAGGGATTCATTAATTGGCTTTAGTTTAAATAATTTTGGATATATTTGTAATGGATTAACAGGAACATATTCATCAGAAGTAAATCAATATAATGATGTTACTAATGCATGGGCAACTAAAGCTGGCGGAGGAACTGCCAGATACGCCACGGCAGGTTTTAGTTTAAATGGATTTGGTTATACTTGTGGTGGTAATACAGGGTCTATGTCTAGTGAAGTTAATCAGTATAACGATCTAGCTAATTCATGGTCAACAAAAGCGCCAGGAGGAACTGCTAGATATTATCACGCTGGATTTAATCTTAACGGATTTGGTTATATTTGTGATGGTAGTACAGGATCATATCTTAATGTTGTTAGCTTAGTTGATCAATATCGTCAAACGAACATGTATTATTTTGGGCGGTTTAAAGCTTCTGCAAAGACACCGATTAAAGTCTCAGTTGCAACTAATGTAGATGGTTATGTTAGATCACTTCCTGTCTGGATTCGTACTGATGGTACAAATTGGAAATATATGGAGTCTAATGTTGATTCATTAGTGAAACAAGGATCATCAGTAACAGGCACATTAGCAACTACAGGCGGTTATTACCAATATGAATTGACAGTTGGATTGCCACCAACATGGGTTGGTACTGGTGCTTCTGGTGGAGGTGGTGCAGTAGGTGGTGGATATTGGATTAAAAAATTTCATCCTGGGACAAGATATCAGCATACTAGTTTTAATCTAAACGGTTTTGGTTATACATGCGACGGATTTATTGCAACTTATACAAGTTTAGTTCATCAATATAATAATGTCAATGATGCTTGGACTGCTAAAGCTAATGGTGGAACAGCGAGATATGCTTTAGCTAGTTTTAGTTTAAATGGTTTTGGATACATATGTTGTGGGTTTATTGCAGCAATATCATCAGAGGTTAACCAATATAACGATTCCACCAATGCCTGGAATACTATGACAGGCGGAACAGCAAGACGTCACCTTCTTGGGTTTACCCTTAATGGATTTGGCTATACATGTAATGGATTTGTTGCAGCTAACACATCATTAACTGAACAATATAACGATAGTTCTAATTCTTGGGCTTCAAAAACTGGTGCTGGAGTAGCTCGCTCAGGTGGTGTGTGTTTTAGCATCAATGGTTTTAGTTATGTAGCAACTGGTGCTAATACATCATCAGTGTATCAATATAACGATGTAGCAAATACTTGGACTGTCAAAACTGCAAACATAGCACGAGATGTAGCATCAGGCTTTAATTTAAATAACTTTGGATATGTATGCAATGGATATGCTGGTGTTGCAGGATTATCGCTAGTTCATCAATATAATGATAATGCAAACATTTGGACAACTAAAACAGTAACAACAACTAGTTCATATTACACTGCCAGTTTTGATTTAAACAGCTATGGATATGTTTGTAATGGAAATGCTACATCAGCTATATCAGATATCAGTCAATATGTTCCTAACACTACAATTCCAGCGTTATCTGTTTCACTTAGTGTACTGGAGAAATAAATGCAAGATACAATAGAAGATAGATTATTATTTTTAAGCGCAATCAAAAGCAATATCGATAATCAAAATAACAATCCATCAAACCATATCATAAGCAAACAATTAAATGTTGATCCAGAAATACTTGGCGGAAATGTTTGGAAGACAGTAGCAAATTATGTAACTGTAACTCAACCTGGATTTTTAAGTTTACATGGATTTAGTTATACATGTGGTGGAATAAATGCTGGCTCAGGAATTAGCTCGGTGTACCAATATGATGATACAGCTAATTCTTGGTCTACTAAGACGTCAGTTTCTGCTGGAAAATATGGCTTAAATACATTTAATTTAAACGAATTTGGATATGCATGCGGAGGAAACAGCTTTGGAAGTTATGTTAGTACGTGCGAAAAATATAATGATTCAGCTAATTCTTGGTCTTCTTCAGTTACTGGTTTAACTACCGGAAGATATGCCGGAGCAGGATTAAATTTAAATGGGTTTGGATATGTGTTTGGTGGAAGAAACGCTTCAGCATTAAGTGTTGTCGAACAATATAATGACTCTTCTAACTCTTGGACCTCGAAAACAGTTCTTCCTGCTACTAAATACGATACATCAAGATTTTATTTGAACAGTTTTGGATATATAATATGTGGACAAGGTGGAGCGCAAACAGAAACTTATAGATATGACGATACAACTGACACTTATGTAAATAGCAAAGCATATCCAAATTCATTATTTGGCGCGATTAGTTTTACAGTTTCTGGATTCGGCTATACTTGTTCTGGTTATTCTGGCACATTTACTAGTGCGGTTAATCAATATAATGATGCTGCACGTACATGGTCTGCTAAAAGTCCAGACATTTTTGCCAGAAGATTTTTAGCAGGGTTTAGTTTAAACGAGTTTGGATATGCATTAGGTGGATCTGGTTCGTCTGATTATAGCGATGCTGCTCAATATCGTCCAACGAACATGTATTATTTTGGACGGTTTAAAGCTTCTGCAAAGACACCGATTAAAGTTTTAGTTGCAACTAATGTTGATGGTTATGCTAAATCACTTCCTGTTTGGATTCGTACCGATGGCACTAACTGGAAGTATATGGAGTCCAATGTTGACTCATTAGTTAAAGCTGGATCAACAGTAACAGGAACATTATCAACAACAGGTGGTTATTATCAATATGAATTAACAGTTGGATTACCACCAACTTGGATTGGTACAGGAGCATCAGGCGGTGGTGGAGCAGTAGGTGGAGGATATTGGTCAACAAAAGCTGGAGCAGGAACAGCACGCCATTATGTAGCAGGTTTCAGTTTAAATGGATTTGGCTATGTATGTAATGGATATACTGGTGCAGCAGCATCTTCTGAAGTCAATCAGTATAATGATTCAGCTAATACTTGGACAACAAAAGCAGGCGGTGGAACAGCAAGATATGGTTTAGCGGGATTTAGTTTAAACGGTTTTGGCTATATATGTGATGGAGCTACTAGTGGTGGTGTATATTCTAGTTTAGTTGATCAATATAATGATATTACTAATGCTTGGGCATCCAGAGCTAATGGTGGAACAGCAAGAGCTAATTTATCTGGTTTTAGTTTAAATGGTTTTAGTTATATAAGTAGCGGATTACCTGCAGCAGTTTCCTCAGAAGTTAATCAGTACAATGATACAGCTAACACTTGGTCAACTAAAGCTGGTGCTGGAACAGCTAGAAGAGGTCCAGCTGGATTTAGTTTAAATGGATTTGGCTACACATGTAATGGATTTGCCGCTGCCAATTCGTCTGAAGTTAACCAGTACAATGATTCAGCTAATACTTGGACAACAAAAGCAGGTGGTGGAACAGCAAGATATAATTTAACTGGTTTTAGTTTAAAAGGATTTGGTCATATATGTAATGGAATTGCCGCAGCAGCTTCTTCCGAAGTCAATCAGTACAATGATGCTGCCAATATTTGGTCAACAAAAGCAGGCGGTGGAACAGCAAGGCAAGATTTAGCTGGCTTTAGTTTAAATGAATTTGGTTATATATGCAATGGACTTGTTACTCCTTCAACATATTATTCTGAAGTAAATCAATATGTTCCTAATCCACCAATTCCACTTTTAACTGTTGTTTTAAATGTTCTTGAGAAATAGAACGTATATTAATTAAATGAGCAATTTTTTAATCCTTGGAGTATGTTCTTATTCTAAAGCCGTCTTAAGATATTTAGAAACTCTTAGAAAATATTATGATGGTAAAGTTGTATTGGTATTAACAGATCACGAAGAAAAAGTCGAAATCTTAGAACACAGATATAATATTGAATGTAAGTTTAGGCCAGAACCAACCAATTTTTGGAAACAAACCAAAGAAGATTATTTATGCAAGCAATGGAAATATGTTGAAGAGATCAGTGATTTATATCCAGATCATTACATCTTAAGGACTGATGTTTGGGATGTAGTTTTCCAAGACAACCCAGCCGATTATGTGAACCAATTTGCTGATAAATGTTATATCTGTCTTGAAGGAATTAGAAATATGGATAATAAATTTCAAATGTCTTGGTATTCAAATAGTAAAATATTCCCATTAATAGCAACAAATCAACAGTTGCTCAATCTGCCAGTTATTAATAGTGGATTATTATGCTGTAAGGGTAATCTGATGAAAATGTTTGCTAATGAAATTTATAACAATGTTTATGGAACTAAATTAGATCAGACAGAATTAAATATATCAATAATGTGCAAAGAATATTACAGTAATATGAATGAGATAAAAAATTTCTTTTCATATACTGATGGATTTTTAGAATCTATAAACTTTTCATTACAAGCTAAGGGAATTATTAAAAATAAAACTTTCATGACCAAAAATACTAATAATAAATGGTGTGTAGTTCATGAAAATAGCAATCCAAAAACATATTTAGATAGCATTTACCCATTAGACAATTATAAAGAATAATGTATTTTAATTGAATGATCTTCAGAATCGAAAACTTCGTAAACGACAAGACCGGCCACATCATTGAGTCAATCACTCCATCATTTGGGGATGATGGTAAGCCAATTTTAATGGCTACACATGCTGGATTTAAGGGTAAAGAAGTAATTGGTGTTAAATTCTATGAAGGTCCATCTGTTAAAGATGTTAAGCCATGCCCAATTGAATTCCCAATTGAGGCTAACAATATTTTAGATGCTTTTGCAAAATTTGTGCCTGCAAGAGATGCAGAAATGAAAATGATGCAGTCTAATGCCACAAAACAATTTATGGCTGCTCAGGGTCCTAAGATGGAATTCTTTGTGCCGTGAGTCATGTCCTATCGTTCAGCATTAATTTAAGTGACGAAGTATGGGAAATGCTTGAATTATGCGCTGTTGCAGGATATAGCGATATTTCAAGAGAAACATTTGGTGACATTTATAAATCTTCAATTGTTAATGGTATTTTAAAAAAGAATTTACCAAAAATACTTGCCGAACTTCCTGGCGATATACTTGATGAAAACACTCCGCTTGGAAGAGTCCATGCTTTCAAAGAAAAACAAACAGACGAAAGTAACAAAAAATGAGCTTAAAAATTGGTTTAAATGATCTCGCATTAGAAATAAGAAAAATAAATGATGCTAATGGCTGGAAAATCGTTAAACCAGAAGATTGGTCTGATTCAGAATATAAAATTCCTGCTATTTTAGCTCTCATTCATTCTGAAGTAAGTGAAGCTTTAGAAGATTACCGAAAAGATAATCGTGAACATTTTGCTGAAGAAATTGCTGATGTAATGATTCGTTGTCTTGATCTTTGCGCTGGCCAGAATATCGATATAGAAAAAGAAATATTAGCAAAAATGGAAAAGAACAAACTTCGTGGATTTAGGCACGGCGGAAAGAAAGTTTAATATGATACTTACACCAAGAGATTTTAAGGTATTTGGCTTCAAGCATGTTATAGAGTATGACATGCCAGTAATTATGTTATGCGGCAAAGCCATAAGCGCAAAAACTTTCAGATATGAAAAATTAGAAGATTTAAAGAAAGAAGAATGGTTTAAAGACAGTTTAGCATTGCAATCGCCAATTTTGTTATGTAAACTGAAAGATAATCATCCTGATCTTATATTCAGAATGTTTCATTTTTAATTTAGAGAGTAAATAAGGTACAGCTTAACCCAGTCCGCTAGCTGTCGGACTTAAAAACAGGAGGGTGCCATGATGCACCTACTTGACTTTATCACTTACATTTCGACTGCTGGGCAACCAGTACGAGAATACGATGCCAAAACTGGCTTTAACGAGCGCAGTTGCAGCATTTATCTTCCACCTGGAACTGAATATGCATTCGGTTTCAAAAACAATTCTGATTCAAGACGCAGAGTAGACATAACGATTGATGGATCAAAAACCATCGATTCATTAATCGTCAATAAATTCACAACTGTTGATCTTGAAAGATTTTTTGATACAAACAAGAAATTCATGACAGCAGTAAAAGGTGATAGTAGAGTTTCAGATCCTACTAATCCTGATATTGGCAAGATTAAAATTGAAGTATATCGTGAATATGAACCGCCGAAGCCTCGTCCTCGCGTTAATTTAAGAGGGCAAAAAAGAGGAGGTGGTGGAATATTGAGAGGATGTGAAAGTGAGCCAACATATGGCGCAGTTGGTGGAAGTGCAGTAAATTACAGCTGCGAGAATATTCCTGTATTAGGAGTACCAACGCTACCAAATCCGACTGTTTTAATGGCTTCTAGTCTTGCCACCGTTGAAGGTAATGAAAGTAATCAAAAATTAATATCAACGCATTGGAATGGCGACGTCATTGGAGAATCATTAGTATTTTGGTACAATATATTGGAAAAGAACGCTGAATTGCAGAGTTTAACTCATAAATTTTGCACTAGTTGCGGAAACAAATGTGAATTGAATCATAGATTCTGTGCTAAGTGCGGCGTTAGATTTTAATTAAAACAAACCACGGCAGCTTATCGAAAGGTGGCTGCCGTGGTATTTTATTGATATGCCGCATCCATTAGTCATTAATGTAAAATTCGGCAAATGTGATGTCTATTGTGGCAGACCGTCGAAATGGGGTAATCAATATATTATAGGTAAGGATGGTAATAGGTCAGAAGTAATTTATAAGCATAAATGGTTACAGCTTCCAAAACTTATCAGAGATATCGGAGAATTAAAAGGAAAAGTATTAGGATGCCACTGCTCGCCCATGCCTTGCCACTGCGATATATATGCAGAACTTTCCAACGATAAAGAGGCTCTGAAACAATATCTCAGGGAACTTATTAAAAGAAGGGAAATAGGCCCACCTTGAATCGAACAAGGATTTTGTACTTATCAGGTACATGTTCTTGACCATTGAACTATGGGCCAGTGATGGTTGGTCTGACTGGAATCGAACCAGTGACAGTCTGCTCTTCAGGCAGATGCTCTACCAACTGAGCTACAGACCAATGATGGTGGGTGAAGTAGGACTCGAACCTACGAAGCCGTGAGGCAGAACGTTTACAGCGTCCCGGAATTGCCGCTAACCGATTCACCCGTTTGTAGATTGTCAAAAAAGCTTGAACCCCGACCTTTAGGGCCGGGGTTCTATTCGCTCACAACGAGGAATCGCCCAAGCTCCTAATCAGGAGAGGTAAAAATTCCATAAATAAAATAAATGTTCTGTTTCATGGCGATGTGCTGATTGTATTTACTTTTTTAACAGAGTCAATCGCTAATTTAATGCTTTTTCTTCAACTTTTATTTTATTATTTCCAAGACAAGAAACGACTATTTTACTATGTGGATATGATCTATGAACAAGCCAAGTATATCCAGAAGACGGCAAATCAGAATCTACTTTTCTATGTCTGTTGATATACCATCCGTGATTTTCAACTAAATAACAAACAAAATCATCCATTGGCGAATTAATTTCATAATAACCATCTTTAACTATCGGTGGAAATCTGTTGTTAAAATTATCGAAAGCCCTATCCATTATAGTTTCTGAAATCACTTTAGATTCAGTTAATTGACTGATTTCTATTTCACCTCTTCCATTGCAATCTGGGCATTCAATAAAATGCCAGCCATCATCAGTAGGATTTTCTGCTTCTGCAGCCTGCCATAATGCCAATATTACTGGCTCCAATGGTGTTTTATCAGTTGGATAGCAATGAGTTCTATCATCTTCTGGGAATTTAAATTCTGGATTAAAAGCAGGATAATATCCAGTACCTTCACAATGTCCTTTACACATTTTCTCCGGATCTGGTTTTTTGATCCCAAGAGCTTCATAACGATCAGTAAATTCAATTTCTGTATCTTGTGGTATTACAGTTATTACCCCATTTGATTCTAAAATTACATCTTGTTTAAGAATTATTTTAGATTCACCGGTATTAATATGAAGAGCAGCTAATTGACGATTTGCTTTTTCTTTAGAATCATGAGTTCCATACACTCTACCAGTCTTTTTATTAACAACTTTGTGCTTATCACCACTTTTTCTTACAGCATATGGCATATATTATATTTGTCAAATACAAGTCATGGGATCAATAAAAGCTTGGTGGCATTATAGTGAAAATTTTGGCGATCGTTTAACTCCTTATTTGTTAAATAAAATTACCAAAAAAGAAGTAAAATATATAGATCCAACAACTAACGATAGTAGCATATATTGCTTGACTGGTAGCTTATTGGGATCTAATCTTAATGGATGTATAGTTTTAGGGTTAGGTTCAGCATTTTCTAATTTTTCGGTAAAGCCTAATATCAATACTAAATATTTATCTGTTAGAGGACCGTTATCAAAATCAATAATTGAGAAGTCAGGATACAAAGTTGAAATGGTTGGTGATGGCGCATTTTTATTACCAAAGGTTTATAGTCCAAAAATTAATAAACAATATAAGTTAGGAATTTTACAGTCATGGGTTGATATAGATATAACAAGAAAATTATATGAAAATGAAAAAGATATTTTAGTCATAGACACGATGCGTCAAGTCGAACCAGTAATTGATGACATACTAAAATGCGAAATGACTATTAGCAGCTGCCTTCATGGATTGATAACATCAATAATATATGGAATACCATCTTATCATGTAAAATTTTCAGATAAAATGGTTGGCGATGGATTTAAGTTCTTAGATTTTAAAAAATCAGTAGATTATGAACATGAAGAAATAACAGCGAACAATTCGAAAATTTCTGATTTAATTAAATTACCATTTTTACCAAAAGATTTAAATATAGAACCAATTCAAGATTTTTTGATTAAATCTATCGTCTAAAATCAAAAATTTTCAGCTTGAACATGACGGCATTAGCAAACATGTTTGCAGTGCCTCTGCCGCCAGGAAATAAAGCTACAGCGTCGGCATACATTGCCATTTCTTTATTTCTCATTGGTCCAGCCAATTTTCCAAATTTATCCCAATCAGCGGGAAATTTTTTAACCGGTAATTTCTTATAAGCAGCCCATTTTTCACCACACCAATCAGCACCTTTAGCGCCACCGCTTACAACTTCAGTTATTCCTTCTATTGAATTTAATTTTTTAATATCTTCTAAATTAAAAATATAATCTCTACCACCAGCTATAATTAATTTCATATCATGATATTATTAATTTTTTATCAGTTGTAATTTCTATCTCAATATCTTTATCTTTATCGATTAATTTTAATATCTGTCCTGGATCGATACACCATTCTGTTCGTTCAACATATTCCATGTCAATTTCTTTACATGATTCTTTTTGAAATTGAACTTCTTCGTCATATCTTTCTTGACCTAATAGTTTGATATAAGTTTCAGTATCAACAATTAAACAAAAACATTCGCCATCACCGCTAATTCTAGCTTTAAATTTCACAGTTTGTGTGTTCCTTCTACATTGCGAGCCATTCTCTCACGTGTTCTTTCAAGTAGCCACATTCTAGCTTCCTTGAGATGACGTAAGGCATTTTCGTTGAATTCGCCTCTAAACGGTCCAGCCTGGAAGCATTCAAGTCTATGAATCAAAATTGATAAATATGCTTCATGAGTATGACCGTTTACTCCGACTTCATTGATTGGACCATTTTGGAATGGAATAAGATGGACAGTAAAATAACTGGCAAGCAATTGATTATCTTTATCTTCTAACCCTGGTATCTTAGCAATTCCTAAGAACGGCCACATTCTTAAGACTGGATATTTCCCAGATATTTCATAATCAACAAATTTTTTCCCTGATTCTCCATCTTCGAATGAGGCTGGACAAAAAGGAGTGAGGATAGCATAAACATGATGTGCACCACCACTGCCAGCATCATCTAACACAAATACTTTGAGCTTATCATTAGCCGGATTTACTTTATGTCCGTGTAATTCAATAATAGCCATGATAGCTCCTTGTGGTACTTAATCAAATACATTTTATGAAATGTCCAATGTGTGATTTTGATAGTGACTTTAAAATAATAAAAGCAAATGATCAATTTAATAACATGGAAGAATTAATAAGATATCAATGCGATAACTGTCAATTAATTTTTGGGTCCGAAAAAATGTTAAAATTGCCGAGTAATGAATTATCTAAACAATATATTCAATTATATAAAAATTATTCTGAAAGTGATACTACTAATATTCAAGCAGATATTTTTAAAAAATGTTTTTTAAAACCAGGAAAATATCTTAATATAGGAAGTGGTAAAACTACCCTAACAAGATGTTTACCTGATGTTGATTTATATGAATATGATCCATATACTGTTAGACTACATAATAAATCAATTAATTCATTTAGTGAAGTAATAAAAATAGGCCCATTTGATGGCATTTTCACCCATAATGTTCTTGAGCATTACCAAGATCCAATTAATGAACTTAAATTACATAAGTCATTATTAAAAGATGATGGAATGATAGTTCATTCAACAGTATGCTATAATTATGAATGTGTTGATACTAGATTTCATCTATTTTTCTTTCTTGGTAAATCTCCAGAATATTTAGCAAATAAAGCAGGATTAAAACTAGTTAACCTAAATAAAAATTACAAAGGATTCATAAAATGAAATTACATTTAATAAACGAGTCCGAAAAACCATTTCGCAATCGTGTCGAAGTATACGCAATTAAAGATGGTAAATTATATTGTGGTGAATATAAAGACGGATCACTAGGCGTGTTTGGTGGTGGTACTGATGGTGAAGCTTTGGAAGAAGCTGCAGCTAGAGAATTTGAAGAAGAAACCGGATACAAGGTTAATAATTTAAAAAAGATTCCGGTTGATCCAATTGAAGTAATTTGGACAGATGCTAAATCAGAAAAGCAAAAGAAGAGAATGGAAGACTATAAAGGGACAAGAACTTGGTTCTTTGTTGGTGAATTTGATGATTCTAAAAAGAAAGAAAAAGCAGAAGGCGATGATGGTAAACATAATCTGAAAAATGTCGGATTAAAAGAGTTAAATGATGAGTTGATAAAATCAGTTAAATCAGACACCGATGATGAAGGTATAATTAAGCAGCAGAAAATAAGAGAAAAGGTTTTAAAACATATAATAAATAGTAAATAATTTTATGCCAATAACCAATCTAAATATCATAAACGCCTATAAGGCGTTACTTTCATTAGAATCAAAATCATTCGATGGTGAAATTTCATATGCAATTTATGAAATGTTATCTAAGTTAAAACCAAAATTTGATATTTTAGAAAAAACTAAGAATTCATTAATTTTAAAATATTCAGCAGATAAAAAATCAATAAAGCCATCCGATGAAAATTGGCCAAAATTCGTTGAAGAACTTGAAGTTATTTATAATAAAGAAATCACACTTGATTTTGAATTATATATTTTTAGAAAAGAAGATTTTAATTTGAAAGTGAATAAAGACATTCAGCCATCAGTATGGGGTGCTTTAGAATTTATGATGGAAAAGAAGGCAGATAAAGCCGAAGCAGATAAAGCTGCCGACAAGGCTACTGATAAAACTGCCGACAAAGCTAATAAAACTAATAAACCTGCAAAATAATTTAGGCTATAGCCGCACGGGCTGCGGCTAAAGTCGATTCTGCAGAAGACACCACTGCTGCTGCTGCAGATACCGCTGCGTTAGCTGCATCAATAGTAGCTTGATCGGCTGGTAAAGCTACAGCTGTTTCATAAGTAGAAACAGCACTAGAATAGGCTGTCTGTGCTGCCGACAGTGCGGCTATTGCATCGGCTACAGCTTTATTATCATCTAATGCTCTGATCATCATAGAATAAATAATAGCATATGCTGATTCAGCAGCAAATTCTTGACCTGGAATCACTGAACCAGTTGACGGATTATAAAGTTGATAAATCTTTCCTGGTGTAAATGGTTCTTTAACGTTTGGTAATGACTGTGTAGCAATAATGGTATCATCACTATTACGTACAGTTACTCTATGCATATGAAATAACAATGATGGACGCCCATTATATGGGTTATCATAACTACCAGCATAAGAACGGTCATACGCTGTAATGCTCTCATTCGTCGTCTGTTCGTTTAGTAATTCACCCATGGCATTACCTCAGAATGGTAGTGATTCAATAGTGACAGAATGACATGAAATAGAAGCTGCAACGTTATTTACTGATCCTGTTAATACTAATGTTGTCGCAACAGTTGTATCGAATGCGGCAGCAGTTCCGACAGTATGTTGCATAGATGATGCCGAAGTTGTATTTCTAGCTGTGCCAACAATTGTAACTGAAGCTCCTGCAGCTTGTGGTACAAATTCAGCATCAAAAATATGACTATTATTGCCTGATAATGATGTCGCTGTTAATGTAGCTGTATATGTTCCAAATGTAACAGTAATTACTAGCGTATATCCACTTGATGGTCTTGTAGAATTGAATAGCGCCTTAACTTTAATCTTTCTACCAGCCGTTAAATAGTTTGCAGGAATTATTACTGATCCAACTCCTGTGCCAAGCATTGATGTCGTAGCAGTTCCAGAGAATGTAACTGTCTGAGTTTGAGAGAATAAAACGTGCGATAGATTATCTGAACTAATACGCAGAGTAGTTCCGCTTAGCCGTACAGACAAATCAGTAGTTCTCGTCCATGCATCTCCATTGATCGGTGATGTTGGATCAACACCATGCGGAAGTCTTAATGATGCAGCAGCAGTTGAAGAAGCAGCGCATGCCAAAACTCCACTTTCGATCCACAACGCTATTGGATTAGTAATTGTAGCGTTAGTACCAGCTATTGGAGCACCAGCTATCGAAACTGTAGCAGCATCAGTTATTACTGAAGCTCCAACGAACGCATAAGTTGGAGCGGTTATGCGAACAGCGCGTTGCGTTGTTAAAGCACCAGTTGCCCATTGTCTAGATGTCGATAGATCAATTATAAAAGATGATGACTCTGTTGATAGAGTCATGTTCGTATCGGCTGGCGTTACTAAACGAAAAGCACAAGATGATCCAGTAGCATGTGCATTTGGTGTTAATTCAAAATTTGCTGATGTTTGTGTTGAAATATCACGTATAGCAACTACTAATATTCCATCAACAGAAAATCCAATTTTATTAGAACTAATAAGATACATACCAGAAGTTGTATTACTAGCAAAAGAAAAAGATGGATCATTAACAACACCGTCAGACCCATTAATTGGCAATAGACAAGTTATTGAAATATCACTTATAGTAAATCTTAAAACCCCATCAGTTGTAAATCCTATAGAATTTGTTGCTGGCGAATATATACCAGTGCTCGGATCATTTTCAAAGATATATGATGGTAATCCAGCTGTTCCAGCATGAATAGCTAACGATCCAGATTGAATCCATAATGCATATCTGTTAGTTATTGTACAATTTGGGCCAGCAATTGGAGCATTACCTATTGCTAAAGTAGCTGCATTAGTAATCGTAGAAGCAGCAATAAAAGAGTAAGTTGGAGCATCAATTAACATTGCTCGTTGAGTAGTTAACGCACCAGTTTCCCATTGAATATCACGAGATAAGTCAAAATGGACATCATGATATTCACTACTAGCTGGTGTATTAGTATTAGCTGCACCAACGAAAGTAAATCCTTCAGCACCACCAGCTGCACTAACAGCCGGAGTCATTATTATACCAGTATCAGAGAACCTTACACGAACATTGCTAGCAGTTACACCTCCTGTAAATATAACAACATCTTGTGCAACAGCAGAAGTACCAATATATAATGTTGAGTCATTTGAATATAAATAGGCACTGTTTGGTTCAAAAAGTGTCCATGTGGGATGACTATAATTAGAACTATTAATTCCTAAATCAACATAATATGATGAGTCATTTCCAATATCATTAGTTAATGCAATATCAGAAGACGCTTCAGTTCCATCAGATAAATTTTGAATATTAGCCTGAAGATAACTATCAACAGTATCAAACAATACAAATTTCATAGTCGGATATGATGGCAATGTACCAATACCAGCTATAGCTAAAGTTCCTGCTCCATGACTTATCGCTGGATCTTCTCCAATAGTAAGACCACCATCACCCCAAAACCTTGCTCTCTCCACCATTGTATTTGTACCAGGATCTGTCAGCAAAATACTAACACGAGTTCCTTGAGCAGTATCAGTCCAATCTTCAGCAGCGTGAATTTTTATTTCTGCTGCAGGATTTGAAAATTGAGTTGATCCAAAAGCAGCAGCTTCCAAACAAAATAATTCATCGCCTGATTTTACAGCTGATGGTATTGAAACAGTCCCACGAGCACTTCTTCCAATTATTCTAGAATTTCCACCGCCAGTTCCAGTATAAGCATCAAGTAATATGGTTGTATTTTCATTATTACCATTAGCTTGTGCAATGTGTATTACTGGTGTAAAAGGATCAGTTGGTAATACATAACCAGTAACATTAAGATGTAGTTCAGAACCATCAAACAAAAATTTATCAGAACCTATTATTGAATTATCAACTGTGCTGTATGCTATTTGGCCAGCTAAAATAAATCCAGTAACCAAAATTTTTCCAAATTGCAGCACCAGTAGATGGATCAGTGCATACAAATATTTCTTGTGTAACAGAATTTGTCCAATGTGACCCAACAACATAACCATCATCAGCATCTTCATCTTCAGTTGGGCTAACTGTTGCGGTAAATCCATCAACATATGAATCAATAAACTCTTCAAAATCAGATTGAGTAGGAGTATCCCCTGTTTCAAAATGACTTTTAATTACATTTTTAACCGCAGCCGCCATATTTTAACTTTGCTAATCCGATCAATATAATATTACCTCGCTAACCAACTAGAATCACGGAATGTTTCTACTTTTTCGAATATTTCGTCAACTGCTTTTTTAACACCTTCATGCTTTACTCTACCATAGTCATGACCACCTATAAATTTAGTTTTATTCTTCCATGATATAATATCATGTTTTACAGAATCATATAAATGGTTTCCATCAATATATAAAAAATCAAGAGGTTCATTTATTAAATTAATAGCGTTATAACTGAAATTTTTAATCTTAATTATTTCAACATGTTTAAATTTTAATACTACATCATCGAATAATTTCTCAGCAGTCTTCATATCACTAGAACTTGCTTCATCATCTTTATTGTAATCATTAAGCCATGGGTCTATAGCATAGTATTTCTTAACTTTACCTGTTCCTAAAAATATTGACATAGATTCGCCAGAATAACACCCTATTTCTGCCATTGTCATATTATCAGGTAAAAAATTCATTAAATTAATTAACCCAGACTTCTGTCTGCCGGTAGAACGCATTTTTATTATCATATTTTATTTACAGTCTAAACTTCTTTTGTTGGTCCCTCCCACCAATCACCTCGTTTATATTCTCCACCTGTAGCAGTTAATCCACCAGAAAATCTGTAATCCTTCGGAACTTTAAACTTAGTCTTTGAATATTCCTGTTCTTCTTCATGACCCCATTCACCTGATTTTCCAGGCCAGTTCTTTTCCCACCATGGATGATCAGCGTGTCTACCTTCTGGACCACTACCTCTTTCAAATCTGAACACTAGCGGCTCAAAGACTTTAACTTTATAACCCTGTTCTTTGATTACCCAGCCAATGTTTTCAGAAAGATGATGGGCTACTTGTCTTAAACAGCCGCTTTGATAACCACCAGACAAATAAATTATCCCGCCAGGATTTTCTATGAGATATGACGATATATCGTTATTAAATAATGTTGATCCTAAATCTTTATCATATAAATCAAGGTCTGCCTTGGCTAGAATTTTATTTAATTCCCTGAAGTGATCACTTCTTTCTTGGTCAGCATTTTCAATATCTTTAGCACCAATTGGACCATGCATTCTAAATATAATTAATTTATCAAACTTTGGAACATAAAGTTTTAATTTATCTAAATATTCTTTTGATTGATTTTTTGTCCAATGATAATCGCTTGACATGGCATCTGGATGCACTAATAACAATATTTTATTAGAAATACTTTCATTAATTAACGAAAGCTTCACAAAATAAATTTGAACTAACTGTTGTTAATTTTATAAATATAATAGGCTATTAACCTATACATTTCATCGCTAAAATCTAAACACACTCTATAAATACCACGAATATCGTTAAATATTAAATATGCAGATGATTTACTAGGCATACGATCACCATAATTGACTTGTAATTTAACATTGTTTTTTCTATCTTCTTTAAGCTTTTCTAATATAATTTTTAATAATTCTTCACTTATCAATTTTAATTCTTTATATTCATTATCAGCAATTTCTTTAATATTTTTAACTTCTAATTCATGATTAGCAATTGCAAATTCTAATTTGTCCTTCATATTCTTTATATACTTTAACATTCAAATTTATCTACATGGCTACGACAATAATAAGCAAGATAATAGAAGGGATTTCTAAATTTATTAAAAATGAAAAAGAAACTGATGCTGTGACTAAAACTCATATTAAGCCAGTTGAGTTTGTTCCAATAAAAACAGTTGAAGAAGATATTAAACTAGCTGCATATTATTTAGCTGAAAAAGACGGATTTAAAAAAGATCAATTATATTATTGGAATGAAGCAAAAATCAGATTAACTGACGAATACGAACCACATAAGATATAAGGAATACAATGACAATTCCAACAGCTTATGTTTATAATATAGTAACAGTTCAAAACAATTATGATGGCGATACATGCAATTTAATTATCGATTTAGGATTTAGTACATTACGACGTATTAATGTACGTTTAATTGGTCTTGATACGCCAGAAGCTTCTGGTTCAACTAAAGAAATTGGTAAATTAGTACGTGATATTGTCACTAACAAGCTACAAACCGCAATTGTTCTAGAATCGAAAGAACTTGATAAATATGGCCGAAGTTTAGGTGTAATTTGGTTGAAAGATGGTACATCATTAAATCAATTTTTAATTGATAATGGACTAGCACTACCATATGATGGCAGTTCACGCGTTGGAACATGGACATCTGCAAAATTAATGACTGCTAAGAATAACGCGTTGTCTATATTGAATCAGTCGTAGTATTTATAAAATAGACAGGTGGCTGAGCGGCCTAAGGCACTCGCTTGGAAAGCGAGCAAGGGCGAAAGTCCTTCGTTGGTTCGAATCCAACCCTGTCTGCCATAATACCATGACAACTTGGATACAAAAACATAATAGTGAAATATCTGATGATTACACATTTGCTGCATATATTGGATTTCGTAATATGGGAGAAATTGTAAGATTTTTCCACGATGTAAAAAAGATTCACTATAAAAAACATGATATAGTTGTTGGTAGTATAGAATCAATCAGATCGATAATGAGTGATCTTCGTGTTGAACTACCGAATTTTTATATTCCAGATGAATTAAAAAAGTACGCTGGCAGAGAAATTTATAAATCAAAAATTGGAACAATAATTGAAAGAGTGATGCATGGTGAAAAATTATTCATAAAGCCTATAAAAATAAAAGAATTTCCAGCACAAATTGTTACTTCATTACCATTAATAACATTTATAGGACAAAATTTTAACGATAATATTGATTGCTGGACGTCAGAAATAGTTGATTTCGTATCTGAGTATAGAATATTCTTATTAGGCAGAGAACCAATAGGATGTAAACATTATTGGGGTGATTTCAAATTGTCTTTAGATTGGAATACAATTGATTCAGCATTAGCTGATTTAGTAAATCCTCCTGCTGGTTGGTGCCTTGATTTTGGTGTCACAAAAGATGGCAAAACTTTATTGATAGAAGCTAATGATGGATATTCAATAGGAAATTATGGACTAGATGGAATGGATTATGCCAGAATCTTAAAAGAACGTTGGTTTGAATTGCTAAAAACAGCAAAGCCAGGATTGTAATAAAACATATATCATGAAAAAGATTAATATTGATATAAGTGATTTAGATATAAAAGAAGCAAGCGCTATGATTAATAGGCGCGGATTAAAACAAGAATTATCAATTTGGATCGAAGAATGGTCTTATTTGTATCAGCAGACTGTAATTAGAAAACCAAAATCAATATTAGAAATAGGATCATATAAACACTTTAGCTCTTTAGCTTTTCTTGAAGGATTATTAAGAAATGGTAGCGGATATTTAGTTTCACTTGATATAAAATTTATGCTGCCTGATTTTTATGTTGATGGTGCGTCATGGATAAAAATACAAGAGTCTAGTCATTCAGTCATGCCAAAAATGATATCGAAATTCGATATGATTTTAGTTGATGGTTGCCATGGATATAATGAAACATTTTATGATATAATCAATTCAATAAAATTACTTAATAAAGGTGGCGTAATTTATGTTCATGATGCTAATTATGGCAGAGTTCAAAAAGCAATAAAAAGAACGATGGGAAGAAATGCCGAAATATGGTCAGCAAGGCCAGATTTATTTCACGGTCTAGCTATTTATCATTCATGATCTGTATTTGATAAGTATGCGTGAAGTTGTCATCAATGAAGATTGTATGGCTTTAGATGCTTATACAGCATCAATAACAAGCATTAAAAAAGGATCAATAATAAGAACAGATTGTTCCAGTCCAATGCTTGGAATAGTTAAAGCTAATGTCATATGGAAAGATATGTGTATAAACAAAGTTTTGATATCAGAAAGTTTATTTAAAAATGAATCCGTTTGAATTTAAACCAGTTAAATTTCCAGATTTTCGTAGAAAAGTCGGTGAATGGAGAGAGATAGTTAACAAAGATGGAATACTTTATGTTGAAAGTGCTGCAGAATATATTGCTAAAGGAAATGGTGTTCATCAAGCGACACCTGTTCATTCAATTTTAGGATTAAAAACTGTGTCAGTTTCGTTTTCGGAATTAAAAATACATGTTGTTTACACAATGATCGATAACAGAACAGAAGTGTTAGAATTTGATATTGATTTTGCCGGATTTATGTAGATTCAATCTTTTTTAATTCATCATAATATTCGTCATTTTCCCACTCATGATCTTTAGCTATCTCTTTAGCTATTTTCTTATCTGAAGTATGTTCATTTTTCTCAACTTCAGTTCCCATTTCAATCTGATTAATTATTTTATTTTTTGAAACACCATGGTGTTTAGCTATATCTTCTATTGATTTGTTATCAGCTAAACCGCCAATCAATTTTTCACTCTCAATAAATAAATTTATTTTAGAAAGCTTCACAAAATAAATTTGAATAGTATATATTAATTGTTAAAAATACCTAGAAATGTATTTTGGTATATTTTCAAAACGAACTATTTACGGCTGAATTTCTGGTATTGGTCTAGCCTTAATTGAATAAATTCCATTCTTAAAAAATTCTTCCATAATTGAAACATTATTAGAAGCAATTAAAAATCCATGTCCACGAAGATTTACGACGTGAATATCATTAGTTGTATTAATTTTAATAATTTCTTCAATTTCATTCACTTCTTCAATCGCACCACATGGCAAAATTTTTTCAGTGAATGGTGCACCATTTAAATAAGCATGTCCATGAAGCATAAATTTAAGTTCTGGATGTTTTTTAAATAATTCTATCTGTATTGGTGCATCAATACTTGGCTTCCTAGAACCATAATATCGTACGAATGAACTGTCAATTTCACATGCAATAAATTGATCAGCCATCAATTCTTGTTTATTAACATTTCTCGGACTTACATAAATAAGTCCATCATTATTAATAGCTGGAAATCCATTTTCACATCTAAATGATACGTTACCAAAAAATCTATGACTATTAAATTCAGTCTGCATTACTTGATGTAAACGAATACCAACAACTCTAGATAATTCACAAAATCTGTTTATATCATCTGAATGCGAAACAATTTTATGTTCTCCGATTGATTTACTGCGTATCCTAGTTATATTTAATAAATTATCGATATGCTTTGATAATAAACGGCCAACATCGGTAGAGTTATTAATTCTACCATTATATCCACCATAAATATTGCCAAGCGGATCAAATAATCTGGCTATAAATAACTTACGACTATATAATTTATTATCGGCTGTTATCTCTAATAGACGCTGCGCATGTGCTTTTAAGCAACGTCCAATAAGATGAATCTCAGAATATCTGTTATCTAAGTTATTTTTAGAAATAAACAGTATTGCTGATTGATTATTCTCTTTTAATAAATTGAAACGTTCCTTTAGTCGATCATTTTCACCAACAATATTAGCAAACCATAATATGACATTTGCAGAATAAGCACGATCGAATGCCTTATCGATGTCCACTAATGTTCCACCGTTTATTACATCAATAGACAGAAACTTAGTTGAAAACATAAAGGCATCGATAATTTTAGCCATATATTTAGATGGCTTACCACCTTTATCATCAAACGATCCACACACAATAATTAAAGATGGCCCTCTAGGGATAGTAAATGATGCTTGCCCAGATATTAATGCCATACTATTTTATAACAATCGAAATATTTTATTAAATATTAAAAATTAATTTTCTTCTTTAATAATTCTTTAAATTCGTCATCATATTCATTGACCGCCTTTACATTATATCCAATTCTATTGGCTAATTCACAGATTTTATCTATGATTATTTCTGGGTTTGATACTAATTCTGAAAATCCCCAAAGATGAATAATATCACCATCTATTTCTACTAGTATTGTTGATTTATCTGATGCCCTGCTCAAGTTGTCTGGTGCAACATTCAATATCTTACCTAATTCAACTCTTTTTCTTAGTGTATATCTTTTATCTTCGATTGAATTTTCTACATATAGGCACATGCAGACTCCATCATTCATATCAATTTTAATAACGCTGTTATTGACAAAATTGATAAAATTAGTTTTATCAATACCAGTTAAAATATATTCTGTTGACATATAATATATTTGGCCAGCATAGACAAATTATTGTTTTTTATATAAAATATAATGAAGAAGCAAATGATTTATATAATTATATTAGTAGCGTTTATAATTTTTATTATCACATTATTGATAATAGAATTAACTAAAAGCAATGAATCAATTGGCATTTTGACAGACAAAATGGCTGATGTGCAATATTCCTATAACGAAGAACGAGTTGTAATAGATGGAGATAAAGCATCATTTGAAGGAGATAATGAAACTATAGCTACAATAAATTATATATTAATGTTTTATATTAATGGAGAAATAATAAAAATTAATGCCGGAACTTTTTCTGCTAAAGTTTCGATTGCTTATAATAACGATGCAGCTTACAAAGAATTAATGTCTAATCATTCAGAGCCACCATTTTATACCTATTCTAAAATTGATGAAGAATATTTAATAAAAACAACTAAAATTTTTAATAAGTTAATTGATTTAACACCAACTTCAAGTATTAAAGTAGAAATACGCTAGGTCGGACTCGAACCGACACGCCTTGCGGCAACGGCTTCTAAGACCGTCGTGTATACCAATTCCACCACTAGCGCGTACTCATTTATAACAATAATTACTTATTTATAAATTTACATGAAACGTGCGCGAGTAATAATTGATGATAGTGGTTCAGCGACTGGAGTTATAGTAAGAATCATACCATTGATAGATATTGAATCTTCTGTTAAATCTTTAGCCATAAAAGCTTTAGCAGAACATGGTGATGAATATTGCAATAAATTAACTATGGATCGCGCATCAGAAGTTTTAAAAGCAATGTCATATTGTCGAACTGGTTCATTTAGATGGATTCCATGTGGCAGATATTGCACTTATTCTTTCCGTATAGAGGATGCAGAAGCAGGATCACGAGGTTCATTTATTGGGCGATATTGGAGCTACCCATATTAGTGCCAAATCTATAGTATGAGCGAGAAGCTCTTCATAGATTCAATTAATAAATTAATTCCAGAAGTGTTAGACCAAGAAATGGTCTTAGGCATTTATACGTTATTAAACAGCAGTCTTGATAGGAAAGTAAGACAAGCTGCATACAATAAATTGAATCAGTGGAAGCAATACAAACTAAAAATGAATAAAAAGCCAGAATTAAAAGCGATAAAACAAGCAAATTGATTAAATTGATTTATTTGATATAAAGCAATATGGCTGCAGCAACTAAAATCGATATTATTGAATGGATAAACAGAGCTAAGAAAGAAAATGCTCGATGGTTATTAATAGTATCAGATGACTATGACTATAGCGACTATCCAATAAGCTTTAAAGAAGATGAAATGAATAAATGCCTCGAAAAAATTTCTGATGTTAAACAAGGTAAAAATATGCAGAGGCTTATGGAGGTTTATGACCTTAAAAAACCAATTGAAGATCAAATAAATGCAAAACGTGCGATGGAAATACCATCTTCATCATTTACTGGATATACATTTAGTCCGACTCAAAATGGTAAAAATATTGAGGCGGTTAAACAGATTATAGCCATCAAAATGGCTGATAGAATAAGAAAATCTGGCGATCCAATCAGTGCTTTATTTGAAATGATATTAGAAGATGAAAATACTGAAGTAAAATGCGAAAAACTATTAGATAAACTTTCTATTGAACAAAGATATGAATTATTCTCAAAATATTGTAAGTATTGCGGTGATAAAAATCCGAAATGTCAATGTCATAATGATGAATAAACATGCCAAGATATTACGTGATGGCATGCCAAGATTGTGGTAAACCTGAATGCCGTCATAGTGGAACTAAATTTTGCGTAGCTTGTAGTACAATCAGATCAAAAAGATCAAAAAAGAAATCAGCTATAAAAATTCGTGCTTTGTTATCCAACAAAGATATGGAACTAATAAAATAATTAATAAAATGATTAAAATTGATATGTATGTAATACTAAGAAAGACATCGACAATTTTCATATGATATATTTGTTATGAGTATCAATCTGGCGCAAATTAATTTTGAAGATTTATTAAGAAAGCTTAAAATGTCTTTGAAACAAGATTCTGATATGTGTGAATCAAGATTAAAGACTTTCGTATTTGACTATTTGTATCCTAGTGAAAGAAAATCGAGGCAAAAGAATACTGAAAGAAAATTAGTAATTGATACTGTTGAGGCATTATATATTTTATATCCACGTATAAAAAGAATAGTCAGTAAAATAAGAGGAAAAACATATGAATCCTCTCGGGGAAATTATTAAACCAACGATCGATTTTGTTATAAACTAATAGGAATAGTTATCATGTCATTAAAAATTCATAAAGCAGTACGCCCAAAATATGCCTATTGCAATCCTACTTTTTGTTGCGCACAAATTAATGATGTAATCGCTCATAAGCATTCGCGAGTTGCATGGAAGCACGTAACTTGCAAGAAATGTTTATCAAAAAAGCGGTAAAAAGTGAATAATCCGCTTAAATCTGGTCTTTATTTAGTGATCATGAATCGCTTGTTTGACATTTTGCGATTTCAGATTTATGATGAGCATACTGAAACCGAAACATCGGAATGGCAGTATCCTGGTAATCCAATCAATATAGCCACAAAATATGACCATCATCCATCTAAATGGATTGAAATGCCAGAGGTTACTGATCGTTGGTCTAAAGATGAACCTTTAAATGATCAAATATGCGTTGTTCATTTAGTTGGTAAAAAGTTAGAAGATCATGGTTTTGTAATTGCTAAATATAAAGATCAATTATTCATTTTCGAGCCTGCTTATGGAGGCTGGCAAAAAGATTATGATGATTGGCAAATTGATGCCTGGGGTTCAGTACCTAACGACTTTAAGGAATAAATCATGTCTGAGATAAACATACAAGCTAAATTTCAGTGTCTCGTCTGTGGCGGAGCGAATGCTCGCATTACAGGATGCGGCAGTGCTCCATCTGGAAAAGTTGTTGATACAGAGTGTCCAGACTGTAAAGCAATCGGTAAGGTTTCAAACATGGAACCGTGGTATGGTAGAGAATTAAAAGAAACTGAAGTACAAAGCATAATGGCGCTAGCTAAAATAAAAGTAATTGCATCACCATACAAACTGATGAATGAATATCATAGCGGAAGTAGTGAAAAGCAATATTGGCATCCATGGTGGCTAGTAAAGACTGAATACGGATTTATAAAAATTGGATGGCGTAAACGCGTTATTCATATTGAATGGTCAGATACTCCTATCAGAGCAATCGTAACAATTGATGAACTGACCAAAGATCCATGTTATGTTCACGCTTACTCAGTCGCAAAAGCTGTTGAATATTTAACTGAGTGGAATAAAATAGCAAGCAGGGTATCATGAGCTTAAGCATTTATGTTGAATACAAAACATGTCCACACTGTGGCCGAAGTGATGATCAGCAGTATGACCTTAATATAACTCATAACCTTGGTAAAATGGCTGAAGAGGCTGGAATTTATAAAGTAATGTGGCTTGATAGACCATCTACAACTCAAGAAATATTGCCAGTATTAGTTGATGGATATCTGAAATTAAAAAATGATCCGGATAAATTTAAAAAGTTTAATCCTGATAATGGGTGGGGAAGCTATGAAGCATTAGTAGAATTCGTTGAGAAATTTATGAAAGCCTGCGCACAACCAGGAATAGTCACAGTAAGAAGATAGTTTAATTTAACAGCCAATGATTTATAAAATAACATGAAAATATCGTTAAAAATGCGAATTTATGCAGCGCTGTTCAAATTAATGGATGGCAGAAAGAAATATACTTTCAATGAATTAACTGATTTATTAAATGACAATAAGTTTTATCTTAATAAAAATTGCGAACATTTAGGACAAGCGTTATCTGCATTAATGATATCTGGAATTATCTGCCATGATTACAATAGTAATAAAGATAATTGTTGGAAAATAACAACTCTTTGTAAATTAATGAGGGCCAAATAATGTTAGTAGTTCTCGTTTACTCTCCTAATATATGTTATACACAAGTAAAAAAGCTATCTGATGTACCAGAAGTAACAGTTGTTGGAGATGTTTGGAGATTTGAAAATAAATTATACACGATTGGAACATATAGGCGTTGTGATTATGGTTGCAGATATGGACCAATAATTGTCGTAGACGCTAGCACTATTGAAGGTCTTAATCGATTAATAAATGCATCACAAGAAGCCGTTTCATCACCACATAGCGACGATTAAAGGACACACATGCGTCATTTCATCCTCTTTATCTTAACAGCTTTCTTGATGGCTGCTGAGTCAGTTTCACTTGAAGGTTTAACAGTCGAACAAACCAATGCTATACGAGCAATTGCTGCTCAAAAGAATACAGCAGTAATAGTACGAGAAGAAACCGAAGCATGGGTAAAAATTGGTCAAAATGTTGGATCTGCTATGCTCGGAGCAGCTAAAGAAATTGGCGTAGCTGCTGTCGATTTCGCTCAAACACCACTTGGAACAATGGTGTGTACATTAATTGTAGTTAAAATGTTTGGAACATTTATATTTTCAACATTGATTGGTATCTTAATTCTTTCCTTTGGAATTTATGCATTATGGTATGGTCAAAAAAGAATCATATCGAAACCAATTTTTAAACAAATTCCTGTATTATGGGGATTCTGGACAATTAGCAAAGTAGAAAGATATGAAGATGCACATGCTAGCGAAGCAATTACTGGTTTTGTATGCGTTCTACCAGTTATAGCAATGGCTATTGGATTATTATTTATTGCTATTGGTATTGGCCATATTTAATGAAAATATCAAAATTCAAAAAAGAACGAATGGCAATGTTTGACAGGCTAAAAACCTGTCAAACTGAAATAATAAATATAAAAAGACAACTTTTAAATTGCATTGACTGCAATATAAATGGTTTTAATTATATGGTAAAAAATGAAGTTTGGGAAAAAGCGATACCGAATTATAATGAATTACGTAAAGTGCCAGAAGAAGTAAATCCGGTATGCTTATGCATACCATGTTTAGAAAAAAGACTTAATAGAAAACTAACTAAAGACGATTTTACTGACGTGCCGATAAATCGATCAATACTGCACATGATGAAATAATTATTTCTTATATTGTTGCTGTTGCTGTTGTACTTGCCTTTGCATATTTTGTGATTGTTCACGCAATTTTTGTGCTTTTTCTTTAAACATGTTTGGAGTTTCATATTCATGTTTTTGCTCAATTATCGGCATCGGCTGATTTTCTGATAATCTAGAAATTTCAGCACGTAATTCAGTTATAATGGCTGATGCTTTTTCAAGTTCAGTCGCAGCAGTTTCTTGAGTAGAAGCTGCTCGCGTCATTTCAACAGACATTCCTTCAATAGTCAGATTAACTTCCTGACTGCGTAACATCACATAGTATACAGTTAGTGTGTACATCAAAATGCATAAACTTATTGAAGCCCAGCATATTTGAGGGACTTTTTTGGATATTTCAGATAATGCTGCTAAGATCATAATATATTTTTTATTAATATTTATTTTAAATCTATTTTATTTAAAAACTTAGTACAATGTTAGCTGATCAGCCGTTACCGTTATTCCCTCGTCGTCAGCCGTGTCCGTGCGGTAGCGGAAAGAAATTTAAAGATTGCTGTGAAAAACATGTTAGTGGTGATAAACAAGTAACTGTTAATGAAGAAGTAATATTTCGTGTTGAACATCAAAATCCAGGAACATTAGCAAATATGATTGCAGGTTTAGACGCTGGAATAGCTGATAGAAAAAATTAACTTGCAATTATAGTGCGTACCGAACTATAAACTTCTCCAACATTTACAAGTTCCTGAGCTTCTTCTTTTGTCAATTCTACAATTAAAGCGGTATTAACTCTAATTTCTGTAAAATGAACATTTAATAACTTTATCGCAATATTATCTTTATAAACAGTTTTTCCTTTTAAAATATCAGTCGCTTCTGCGGTAGTAATATGAGTAATTGGCACTATATTAAAATACGCTATTTATGATTTTATTTATGAATTTATAAAATAATATGGCAAAACCAGCTTTTAACTCAGCATTGTATTCACTTTCACATTCTAAATTAAAAGTTGATGCATCAGATTATTCATTTCGTTATGAATCAAAAGATGGCACTAAATTTAGTTCAGAAACACTAACTTTAAGTAAAGTAGTAATCAAGAATGCCCCTAGTGATCAAAAAGAATTGCTTTTAGCATATGGTGAAATGATGTGCTATTTTATGTTAAATGTTTATCCTCATTTAAATGGATTTCCAGGATATGACTGCATAACCATTACTTCAATATCTAAAAAATGAGAATATCAATCGACAGCTGGAAACAGAGCAAAGCGCATGGTTATATCCATACCGCAAAAGACAAATATTGCTCTGGATCAGCTATAACCGAAATCGGTATTTGTTTATATTATCGACAGGAAGACTACACACGATTAACATGTGTAGTTAACGGATTCTTGCATATGAAAAACATCCATGGTAAAAATAAATTCACTGAGCGTGGATTGATTCGCATGGCCGCTAATTTCATTAGAAAGATAAACAATGAGCGATAAGTCAGTTAAGTTTCCAGTTCAACCAGTTGATAAAGATCCGAATGGTCATTTACGATTTGTAAAAAATCGAATCGTTAATCATCTTTATAATGTTGGGAAAGCTAATAAATGCAGTATGAATGACCTAGCAGATATGGACTTTACAAATGAAGAATGGCGTCAATTCGCACAGCTAATTGGGTATAGTCTTAGTGGATATAGCGAATTAAGTTATGTTGATGATGCAGCTTATAACGAAGCCGTCAGCGCTTCAAAAAATAAAGATCCACGCGATGCTAAAATTGCATATCTTGAAGGAGAATTAAAAGCATTACGTGAAGGCTTGATAAAACCAATGGCAAGATTATTTGAAAAACACCCTGACGATTTTAAAGTGTAGTGAAACTATATTAACCAAAAAATAGTCACAGTAAAAAATTTTATGAACAAACAAAGTCAACGCGAAATTGATGCAGAAAAATTGGATAAAATTATCAAAAAGAGAATTCGTACACCACCGCAAGTAGTAACGATTATTGTGGCTGGTCCATATGCAACTGGTAAATCATTTATAAAATATGAAATAGCCAAAATGATTAAAAAGAAATTGGGATTAAGAACTGAAATAGAAGAATTAGAAATGCAACCAAAAATGGTTGAAAAATTCCTGTCTAATAAGAAAAAAATTAAAAAAGCATTACGGGAGAGAAGAAATAAAATCATTTATAAAATCAAAGACGTTAATATAGTCAGAGACATTAATGCTTATAAGTCTGTAATGATAACCAAAAGTATTAATAAATGTTAATTACAATCAAACATGAAGATTTCATCGTAAAATATGATGAAACTCCAGAATTAAAAGAAAAAGTTTATCAAGCAGTATTAGAATATTATAAAAAACATCAAGCTTACGCTGGTGAAGTAATCATGCAAAATGATGAATGTCAAATAAACGCACCAAGTATCTTAGCAGACATAGCAGATGAATTATTTAAATTCAAAGAATCTACATGAACTTCCGCGATCCAGTCTATATGGCAATTCAAAGCCTGACAGAACTGAAAGGATCAGCGTCTTACAGCGAAATAGCATCTGTCGCTGGAATTAAACGCCAAAAAGCAATCGATATAATCTTACGTAATAAACATTTATTAAAAATCGATAAAAAAGGAAAAGTGACAGGTTTTATAAGTCACGAAATCAATGTAATAAGAATAGTAGAAGGAATATACATAGCAGGACATGCTTATAAAACCGAAGAAATTAACTACGGTGCAGATAAAGCAATTATTGTTCACAAAAATCATCGAGAAAAAATTAAACATTTGTATAAACCATATTGGGTAGGCGGATTAGGTGACAATTATAAAATTGAATGCATCGTTTATAATGAAGAAAACATCAAACTGATAAACGATTCAGGATTTCAAGATTATAACGAAATAGTAAACAACAAAATCAAAAAAGGAGAACATAACATCTGGACAGATTGGGTGATACCATGACAATTGATGACGTATACGAAAAAGTCCCACAATTAAATTGTAAGGGAAAATGTTATGACGCTTGTGGAGTGATAGCATGTTCAGCAGCAGAAGCTGAAAACATGAGCAACAATGGCATCATTCCGCCACAAACTCATAATCATCCAAAGTTTGGTGAATTGACCTGTACGCACTTAACTAATGAAGGCAGATGTGCGATATACGAACATAGGCCATTAGTCTGTCGGCTATATGGAGCAGTAAAAAGAATGAAATGTCCACATGGTTGCAAACCAAAAGGTGGATATCTGCCAGAAGAAAAAGCTAGAGAATTAATCAAAGAATTAGAAGATCTTGGTGAACAACCATATCATATTGGTGCATAATGGATCTTCAAAAAGTATCAGAAGAATTCGAAACAATCAATGTTAATACAATTGATTATGAACGACTTATTAAGAACATTAAAAAATTGAAACCTAAAAACGCAGCAGACTTATTTTATTCAACATGGTATTCATTAAGCACAAAACGTTTATATAGAGCACAAACTGTTGAAATATTGGATATCATAATCCAATTAGATAATTATATAAAATCAATAAGATATAAACCGTCAAATGATAGAGGTATATCAAGTGAAGGTTATAAACAATATAAAGAAATAAAAAAATTAAAAATGCAAGAACAATATCATTTAGGGTAGCATATGCCAATATCGCAAATAATGTACGGATCATTTAATAAAGGGTGGCATCATATTTATGAAGGCCCACAAGCAGTTATTTTATGTGGAGTTGATAAAAAAGATGTTGTTAAATTAATAGTCACAGAAGATGAAAATGGAGAATATTGGGGATGGAATGAAAAAGGCAAAATATCAATGATCTGGCCATCATTAATACAATTAGAAATGTGCTTCGCCTACGGATTAGAAGCAGCAGAAAAGACTGGTCGTGGTAAAAGAACTCGTTTAAAGATATCAAAACATGATTAATTATCAAGAAATATGTAATAAATTAGATATAAAACTTGAATATGTAAATTATGGTTGGACAAATGGCGGAGCATCAGCAAATGATACAATATTTTTATTTCCATGTTCTGAAGAATGGATTAAAGAAATATCATTTTGGCATGAAATAGGTCACATTTTATTAAATAAAAATAGTAAAAGAAGCATGTCATTATCAACAATGTCACGTGAAGGTGCGGCATGGGAATTAGGTCTAAATGCAGCTTTTGAACATGGAAGGGAATGGGATTACTATAGCAAAGAATTAGAATGGGCAAGAAAGCAACTTGCTAGTTATATAAATGGAGAATATGACGATTTAAAAAAACATTATCGTAGTTAAACTACCTGTTGATGAATTTCAACTGACATTTTCTTCCAATCATTATCATATATTGTCTTTACTCGTTTATCAATATCAATTAATATATGCATAGCTTTAAACAGATTTGCAGCATTAACATTTATTTTCATGTTATACAATGCTTTAGAAATAGCCATCGTCAAATCAACATGTATTTCAGGTTCACCATCATTGTCAATAATCTTATCAACCTCTATCAATAATTTTTCATAATCAATATCATTCGCATTCATTTTACATAAAATACTTACAATATCCTTCCCATAGCCGTTTTCGGTATTTCTTTAACAAACTTCGAATATTTAGCAATTTTACTCCTAATATCACTCTCAACCTTTACTCGATCAATTCCAGATATATCATGAAACTCAACATGGTAACTCTTAACCATATTCCATGATGTGAATTCTGAAAAAATCTTATACTCAGAACCCTCAACATCTAATTTTAAAACATCAACCATACCAGTTTTAGAAATAAAATCATCTAATGATAATGACTTAACCTTGAAATGGGTATCAAAACTACCAGACTCGCATGTTATAGATATTCCGCTATTCTTTCTAATCTTAGATTGGGCATAGCTTATAAAGTTTAAATTAGAACCTATTGCGATATTATGAGGAATAACGATCCCTTCAAGCTTATTTCTCCCAATATTCTCTAATAAAGCTTCAAAGCACTTAGGGTGTGGCTCGGCCACGTGAATTTTTATATTTTTTAAAGCAATTCCAAGGATAACAGCAGTTGTTCCAACATTTCCGCCTATATCAAGAACAACTTTAGGACCATCATTACCTCTAAAATGCTCAATAATATCAATAGCCGTTCTATTACCAAATCTGACTGCAATATCATCCTTAGTACAAGACGCAACAACTATCTTATGACCAGGAAATCTGACTCTCTGATAAAACATGAAATATTTACTAAGGCATTTAAAACGGTATATATATCTCGCCATATTTCGTAACGATTAACATCATCCAATCAATCAAGTTATCAATCAATTCGACAATCGGACGATTTACCTCCAGTAAAAATCCGCAAGCTGGCAGATTCCGAATAATTACCATATCCATTTGCCGTTCCGGCAAAATTGTAAATACTTGAACATGAAACTATTATACTTCGGATGCTGGGACTGCGTAGGCCACTACCTAGTAGACCAAAACGGAAAACACGTCAAGCCAACAATACTAAAAGAAATCGACGGAAAATACCCAAACAAAAGCATCCGCGAAGACGAACAAAACTCAACCATCACCCACGAACAAGGATGGACAATCCTCGCCATGTGGGATAGATCAATAGACAAACGATACGGCTCCAACGCCGCATTCCTAATCGAAGGAACATTCACCAAAGACCAAATGTGGGAAATGGCACACACAACATATCCAAAAATAACACCACGCTTAGTAGCAGCCAGACCAAAACTAAAATCAATCTGCCCAATCTGCGGAAAAACAGGATGGTGCACCTGCGGATACGGACCAGAACACAACCTAGAATTAGAACCGTAATGAAAGAATTTCAAGCTGTTCAAATCATTAAATATTTATTTAAATCTTTCTGATATTAAAAAACAATATGAATACAGAAGGTGACAATTTACGTGATGAAGGACATTCACGTGTACTATCGAAAATTAAATTAAACCCACAATACGTAGCATATCTATCATTAATTAGAGAGCGATTTTTAAGAATCGCATTTGCAGGAGAAGCAACATTAGATGATGCAATTAAAGACACTCAACGACCATTAGGATTTCCACCTAATGCGTTAGGCGCAATGATCCGCAAATTAGCGGTCGCTGGACATATTCGTAAAATTGGATACAAAAAATCAACTATAACAAGCAGACACAGCGCAGTAGTTGCAGTATGGACAACACGTATAAAGAGTAAACGTTCACAATCATCAAAATCATGAACTGTTAAATATGACCATGAGTGCATTTAAATAATTCTTGCCAAACTGGCAAAAGTTCACGCACGGAAAAATTTAAAAATTCGAAATTCGCATTGACCCCAAAATATTAAATAAAATTTTTCGGGGATAAAAAGAAACATGCACTATAAAATCACTGACGGCCCAGCCTATCTAATCTGTCAAGAATATAACCAACAACTTCAAAAAGCACTACAACAACTAGCCATCATCTCCAACAAGTATAACGCCTCAAAAGTTCGCTACCAATCCTGTGGAACAAAAGTAGTCGGCCTATACTTTGGACCATTCATCATCCCATCAGGATGGAAAAGAGCTAAAGGAATAGGCTATTGCACCCCCAATAAAAGAAACAAATTAGGAAAAGAAATCGCCGCCGAACTAGACACCATCAAATTACCATGTACAGAACTACTAGCTATCAATCTAGGATGCCCTAAATTCTTCATCGACTTAAATGACGGTCGGCAATACTGTTCTAACATAGACATATTCCACCACAATAACACAACATATCTGGACGCCCACACATTCTGTTCACCAGACCTCAAAAAATATCCAGAAATAGTACAAATCCCAGCTAGTGAATGGCATAAAGCCTCAGAAGAAAAAGAAAAAGCTAGATGAAAGCCGGAGATATCATAAATGATGCATATGATATCGACTACGAATGGTTATTATCCAAATTAACACCAAATCCAAAAGCAAACCGATCCAACCTACGAATAGACTTAAAATGTCTAATAAAAACCACATATAACGAACTAAATGAAGTAATCAATATAATAGCACAATTAGATAAAAGATATGCGCCAATAATAGAAAATGATAGCAGATTCCTAGGACACGATCAAGAACATTCATGCCTCATAGATAAAAGATATGCGTTAACAATAGAAGTATCACCAATAAACTGGCCAGAAAAATGAAAGCCGAAGATATTAATTATGAAGTGTTGAAAAACTATGTAAATACAAAAACTCAAAAAAGCAAATCACCATTAATAATCAAAAAATCCGTCATAGAATATCTTAAAGAAAACCACATGATCACAATAATAAAAAACAAAAATGGAGAATACGTTTCAAATAATGAAAATAAATTAATCAGTGAAACATTTATAATATTATGCGACCTATATAGAGGAAACTGGTAAATTAAATAAAATCACAATTAATCGCAAACGCCACCTTCGACTTCGTTAACATCATCCGAATATTGACATTATTGCCAATCGGCTCCGCCCTACGAAACCTAGTAGCATGCCCAATCTTCTCCCAAACATTCACATCCTTCTTCAAAAACACCGGAATAATAATACCACTAAAACCAAGTAACTTATTAGCACTATCCACTACCACCTCATCAACCCCTACCAGTATCTCCCTAGTATTCTGAATCACCCCCGTCAACGTAGAAATAGGCTCAGAAATCCCAGGATTCAATTCAACATTCAAAGCACACCCTACAGGCTTAAACACCGAATTAAACAAGATATATGGATCACGAGGATACTGAACAGCACCAGTCTCAGTAAGAATACCATCCCAAGTATAACGGAAAAGCTTAGGAGCATCAGCCATACAACTTTATAAGCCTACAACCAATAAAATAAACTTACTTTGTAACATCCATAGCCTTCGATAACTTATTAGGTAGCCCACTTTCCTGCGCACACTCCCGTTCCCAAGAATCCCCATAACCACAATACTCAAGATGATCAATGGCAGCCTTCAAAGCCTCACGCAAAATACAAATATGACAATCCTCCTTAGCAGAACTACCATTATGCTCTTTACATAAATTAACCTTACTCATATGGATTTATAACAAATTAAATAGTATCGTTAATTATTTTTCGTGGTATAATACCAACGCAAAATAGAACATTATATTAAATAAACGAGAAAACTTGTTAAAAAAGGATATGACTATAATCTCAGACATCGCCAGCTGCGTATACCATACCTCCAAATACGTTAGCCAAGGTGCAGCTAACCGACTGAATTCTGGAAACTGGCGAGAAAGTGAAGAAAAGGCTATAGCCTTCATCCAAGAAATGATTCATAATAGGGACCATCAAGCTAACGGTGCAATGATCAAATGGAAATCTGGTGGAAATGGGGTATCATTAGAATCAATCGTCCTAAAAAACCCTACTAAATTTACATTAAATGACGTTAATACCGCGACAAAAACACTAAGCTAAATTATCTCACTATTTAAAATATCCTGACTCATTATTTTCCCGATGCTGCTCTTTAGTACATTCTATAACCAACTCTTCTCCAATATTCTCAGGGAATGGACGTTGGTGAATAGCTTTTAAAACGCCATCTGGATTTCTGAAAACAGTAATTGACCAATTCCCAGATATACGATAATAAATGGCCATATGTTCATCAGTCTGCTTTTCTAAATGAAGCGCAGTTTTACCTAGAAAGATATACTTAGGCATAGGCGTTTCAAAATCACTCATATAGCTTTTTATTTTTTGCCTTCTTGGCAACAACTATCCCAATTTTCACCAAAGGTCGCGCACGGGAAATATTGTCGATAGAGGGAGCGCTTAGACCCCCCTATAAATACGTATACTTCCCCATGCCGCCATACTTTGATATAGGGATATAGGATACGGGTACTGTTGACTATCGTGCGGGCCAAAGCACGCGGATTTGTCTCTTTATAGCAGACTGACCTAACCTCCTAATTCTTGCCGACTTGGCAAAGGCTTATCCTCAGGAAGGCTGTTCCTATGCCAAAGGAGACAGTCTGAGTTTAGACCCTCGTCTGAGTACCTCCGTCGCGTCTTGTGGCTCCGGAGGTACCTTCGTTTGTCAAGCTGCCCTACTCTCGTCGTAGATGGCCTTGTGCCGGATGGACCGGATGGCTTCGATCACCTCGACCACCTTCTGGATATCTTTGGCGTAGTATCCGACCATATGCACCTCGTCCCGCTCGATATTCTTGGCGCAGTTGTTCATCCTCTCGACCAGTCGGGCCAGGATATCGGCGCAGCGCTGCTCGACCATCTCCAGGGTGCTGCGCAGGCTGGTCCAGGTGATCCGCTTGTCGTCCAGGGCCTTGATCAGTTCGATACGGGTGAATCCCTTCATGGCGTTGCCCCTGGTGTCGGTCCCGCTGCCGAAGGGGACTCCGCCGAAGCAGGGCTGCCAGTTGCAGGCGGTGATGATACCGTTCCATTCGACCAGGAGGAAGGGGAGTTCGGTATCGTACTGGTCGGTGGGGATGTGGAGCTTGGCGGTGTAGACGCCGGGGACGCTGGTGCACTGGTCGTACCAGCGGGCGTATTCGCTGTGGACCGTGTAGGTCTGCTTGCCGCCGATCTTGACCTGGGCGGCGTTGTCGACGATGGCGTGCGGGGCGTAGCTCATGGTGGTTTCTCCATCCCTTAGTGACAGGATGGCTCGACCCTTAAATCTTCCACTTGCTCAGGTAGCTGTAGTCGCCATCCATGCAGCGGACGCACCATTCGCCGTCTTTGGTCTTGATGAGCCACATGCCCTTGCCGCCTTCCGGACGGATGCCTATGATCTTGCCAGCGTGGTGATGACCGGCGACGTCCCAGAAGGTCGTTGATTTGTCGGTCAGCATGGCTTTAGCCAGGAGCGGCACGTTGGCTCTGGACTTGACTTCGCGGGCCACGCTGGAGATGAGGTCGTTCATGGGTGTTTGTAGCAGTGGGTTAGGGATGGTTAATCCCAGGATCCCTTGTGCTTGCGCTGGCCGTTCTTGGCCTCGTGCCAGCGGTTGCGATGTACCTGCTTGGGACGGGTGGGCAGGCCACGGACCTTGCCGATCATGCTGGCGTGGCTGGGAGTGGTGATCGTGGCCATGGCTGTTCGTAACCAGCCTAGGTTTGCCGTTAAGCTGCCTCTGCTTCGGCGTGGAGCTTGGCGAAGTATTCGTTCTGGCGCTGGTAGTAGTGGATGGCCACTAGCTCCTTGCGGATGCGCTCGTGCCAGTTGGTGTCGGGGTTGCTGACGTGGTACTGCTTCTCACCTTCGGCATCGCGACCCAGGTAGCGGGAATCTTCGTCTTCGCCGTAGTCGTTGATGAACTCCCAGAGGGTGCTGCCGTAGGCGCAGCCCATGGGCAGCATGTTGATATAGGCGGCGATATCCTTGCAGACTTCGGCATCATCGCACTTGCCGTCGAGGTTGATGCGGTTGAGCAGGATGCTGACCAGACCGGCGTAGATGTCGTTGAGCATGGTGGTTTCTCCGCCGTTTAGTAGCAGGGAACCCCTAACCACTAAGGCCGGTTGCGATAGGCCCAATTGGTCTGGATGAAGGTCCTGATCCACGGTTTGCCGGCCTCGTGGGGGGCGAGCCAGCGCAGGTCGCGCAGGTCCTTGATGGCGCGGCGGAGTCGGCTGCGAAGCGTGATGTCGTAGGCCATGTTGGTTGCTCCGACCATTTGTGACAGGATCCCCTAGACCATTAAGGGGAGCCTAGTGAGGCGAGGCGAATTCTGACTGCATGCAGCCGCTCGTGTCGGCTTCTCTAGCCTCAGCTTAGGAGGGTGTTACTCGTCGTCTTCGCAGTGGCAGGTCTGGTTGGCGACGAGGGCGAGGATCTCTTCGGTCATGGCTGGTGTCTCCGCCTATTTGTGGCAGGAGAGCACCAGCTATTAAGCCGATCAGGCTTCGAAGCGGCTGAGTCCCTGGGTCGCCTCGCGGATCAGCTTGCGCTCGACCCAGGACACCACCTTGCGGTTGTGGTAGGCGGGACGGCACGCCTTGCGGGCATCCATCAACTCGGTGCTGCTGACGGTCCATTCGCGGGTGGCGATGGTGCCGACCGCGTTCTGCTTGAGAGGCTGGCCGATTTCGCTGCGCATGGTGGTTTCTCCGTCCTTTTGTGGCAGAGTCGTGTCACTGGTTAATATCTTTAGAGCCAGGATCAACCTGCTACAAATATTCGGAGAAACCCACCATGCTCACCGAATCCGCCATCCGCGCCATCCACAGCCACGTGATCGAGGGGAGCGTCCGCTTCGACCCGATCCGCAACAAGCAGGTCTGCGAGATCCAGACCCGCGACGTCAACGGCCAGTTCGACGGCAACATCCGCACCCTGGCCACCAGCGATCTGCACCAGACCTTCTGGACCGTCGAGACGAAGAAGGAGCTGGACCGGCTCAAGGCCAAGGCCCGCCGCATGAGCCGCCCGCGCAAGGTCAGCCGCTCGGCCAAGCCCAACAAGGGCATCACCACCGAATGGCACGCCGAAGACGACGAGGTGGTGATCCTGGAGGATGCCGACTTCGCCGCCCTGCCCGTCGAGAAGAGCGAGGAAGAGAAGCTGGTCGCGCTCCGCAACCTGTGACCGATCAAAGTCGCTGACAGTGAGGGGACGGGGCTTCGGCCTCGTCCCTTTTGCTGTTTTCGTGATCTGTCATAAACAGGGGATTAGCGTGATTATCGACAATATGAAAACGACAAACCCTCAAGCCATGCGGCCTGAGGGTCAGAGATATCCTACGGGTTTCCTCTTAGACAACTACCTTGGGAGATAACCAACCTTCCCGCCGTCCGTGATCTTGATCGTGTAGGCGTTGCCGTTGTTGGACCGCTCGTGGACCATGTGCCAAGCAACCTCGACCTTGACGGCAGGATGCTTGGTCTGCAGCTTCTCAGCAGTCTTGGTCGGTGGACGCTTCCACCAGCGTGCATCCTGAATCGTGTCGACGGTGTGCATGCTGGTTTCTCCGTCAGTTTGTGACAGGCTTAACTGACCAATTAACCCTGCAGCCCGATCGTCACGTAGACCTTGCCTTCGTCTTCGTCAGCATCGATCAGTTCGTCGTGTCCGTTCTTGACCAAGCTGATAGCCTGGGGAGCATCGACACCGACGTAGATTTCTCGGTCATCGTTCCAGGCGACGAATTCGGCATCCTGGGGAAGCTTCTGCAGTTTCTTGATAAGGTCTTTGACGAGCATGGTTGGCTTCTCCGACCATTTGTAGCATGGTTACTCCTGCGGTAAAGGTCCGGTCACTTTTGGCCAGTAGACCACCCAGCCCTTGCCCATGTTGTCGGTGCAGGACCCCTTGACTCCAGCATCGCAGATGACATCGTTGGCATCGTCGCAGTAGATCGCCCAGCAGGTGCGACCAAACATGCCGCGCCCACTGTAGTCCGTGTGGAGGCGACGATCCTCGCCATTCTTGGAGGCTTCCAGGATCTTCTTTTGTTCTGGTGTCATGTTGTTTTGTAACAGGATTGATGAATGATTAAACGACAGTTCCCTGGGACCCCTCGACGAGGGATCTGCCAGGGATTCTGAAGGGTGCGGAGGAACCGGCTAGCACCATCGCCTTACATCACGCCTCAACGATCGCGGATTTTTTGGCAGAGTTCGCTGATCTTGCCGCAGAGTCGCAGAACCTTCCGCCGCTTGTATTCCTTGTACGTGTCGTATGCCAGGATGATGAGCAGTGGAATACCGATCGTCAGGCAGACGACCAGCGCTCCCAGGACCTCACCATCACCGAAAATGTCGTTCATCGTCATCTTGTTTCTCCATTACTTTGTAGCAGTCGTAGTGGAGTAGTAAATCTCGTGTATATGGGTTGCCTACTTGGAAACTTCCTTGATGCTATTGAATAACGCCTTGGCCTTCTCTGGTTCACGGTACATCGTGCTGAACAGGAGCATGGCTTTAGTTCCCATGTTCATGCAGCTGTCACGATCCTCCGCCCGAAGACGGCTGTCGAGAAGTTCGATGATTTCTTCGACTTCATCGGCATCAAGCTGCTGAACAGCTTCAACAGCTACGTTGAGCTTGGCGATCAGATCTTCTTTATCGTCAATGTCGTACATGTGTTTTTATAACATCAGTGATGGTCATCTAAAGCAGCCATGAC